>Ga0180438_10003440_pt1 | contig 23991 bp, 22 predicted proteins | sample SS_ome_12_FD_132455 | JGI IMG/M metagenome (GOLD analysis project Ga0180438, IMG submission 132455) | Hypersaline lake sediment archaeal communities from the Salton Sea, California, USA - SS_3_D_2 metaG | ecosystem: Environmental > Aquatic > Non-marine Saline and Alkaline > Hypersaline >...
CGCTTGCCATTGATCACCTCCGTCAAAATGAGCATTCTGAGGTGACCGGCACTTGGGTCTCAGTTTGGCCAGTTTTTCGCGTCGAAAATGCTCTGCTCAGCCCGAATTCCAAGTGCCGGTCACCTTGCTCAGAGTCTTGTCAGTCAATCATGCATTCACGAATGACTCGAGCCCCGCCCATCCGTGACGTATATCTACCCGCCCTCCCGTGGATCGTAGAGGCTAGGGGGGGGCAATCACGAACGAGGCCGTGATATTGTAGCACAGTTCATTGACCCCGTCCAATGGTATCCTTGTTTGAGGGATCCTCAGGCGTTCGTCAATGGGTCATTTCTGGTCACGCGCTATGCTACCGGTTTCTTGCCTCCTCGCCCAATCCGAGTATACTATTCTCAACACCAGCAGGAGGGAGGGGACTATGAGAGATTCAATTCGTACGCTCATACAGGCGTTCTTCTTGGGTGAAGGACCCTACACCGAGATGCGTGAAGGCCCACGCCCGGCACTGCGTGGCCTGGCAATCGTCGCCCTGGTCGGCGTGGCCGTGGCGCTGGTCGGGCTCGTGGGGACGACGCTGGAATGGGCAACCACGCCAAACATGGCCGAGGTCAAGGAAACCGTGCTGGAGGGCTTGCAGGACATGCCCTGGTACCAGGAACTGCGGAGCAGCCCCGAGTTCCGCGAGCAGTTCCGGCAGTGGTACGACAGGGGATGGCAGATCTTCCCACGGCTTTTCGGCGCGCCGGATATCCCTACCGCCGCCGTAAGGGTCGTCACCCTGCCGCTAGGCCTGGCGCTCGTCTGGTTCTTGTATGGCTTGCTGGCCCACATCGTCGCCCGAATGCTTGGCGGGCGAGGGGGCCTGGGCCAGACGCTGGGATGCACCGCGTTGGCCGTCGCACCTCAGTTGCTGAACGTCTTTACGTTCTTTCCCTATCTCATCGTCGGCGGTATAGTAGGCACGTGGACCCTGCTTTGCCGCTACGTCGCACTGAAAGCGTGCCATAGGCTGACCTGGAGCCGCACGCTCGCGGCGACATTGTTGCCCTACGTTGCTTTCGCCCTGGTGCTCGGCGTCTTTGGCTGCCTGGGCGTCGTCGTCCTTGGCCTGATCTCTGGAGGAGGTTCGCAATGAGCGTGAATACGAACACGAGCGTGAGAGCGAGAACAAGGGAACTGGTCCAACTTGCCTGGGAAACGCTGCTGTTCAGGCACGAGGTGTACGTAGGACACGTCGCCCGCGCCGACGCACTGAAGCGTGGACTGATGCTGCTGGTAGCAGCGACGCTGGTGGCGGGCATGTCGTCGCTAGCCATCAATCTCGTCAGCGACCTACGTCCGATGAGCGTCGAGGCCCAACGACAACAAGCGGCACAGGGTGTCGAGGAATTCCTCAAGTCGTTCCGCACTATGCGCGACTACTACGACCTACCGCCGGGCCTCGAAGAGCAGATAGTCGCCTATATGAAAGCTGGGATGGAGATGGGCTTCCGCATCGAGGAACTCCCGACCCGCCTGCCCAAGCCAGTGGGGCGCGTGCTGACGGATCTAGGCGCTTTTCTGTCGCTGCCCTTCAGCCGCATGGCAGGCTGGGCTGGATACGCCATATGGGTCCTGCTGGTCGCCAAACTGCTGGGAGGGCGGGCGACAGTCGCCCAGCAATTGGGGACTACTGCTCTCTACGCTGTGCCGCACGTCCTGGATATCCTGGGTAGCGTGCAGTGTCTGGGGGGAATAGCCAGGCTGGTGGCAACGGTATGGGGCATTGCCATCTACGTCAAGGCCGTGGCCGTCGCCAACGAGTTCAGCATTGGCCGGGCCATCGTGGCGACGGTGGTACCGGTCCTGGTTGGCGGGACACTGGCGCTGATGGGGTCGTTGGCGATGGTCCTCTTCCTGGCCCTGGCGAGCGCGTAGACTCTCGCCAGGTGTAGAGAGGGTCTCGACCTGCCGAAATTGGATAACCAGCCTGCTTGTGGTATAATCTAGCGCATACTTGCGACAGGAGAATAGAATGAAGCCACCGTTCGACCCCATCCTCATTCACTTCACCCCGGACTTTGGCATCCATTGGTATGGCGTCCTGATCGTCACCGGCGTTATGCTGGGTGCTGTTTACGCCTCCTGGCGGGCCAGGCAGGACGGCGAGAGCCCTGACCACGTATGGAATGGACTCATCGTCGCAATCATCCTCGCCATCATCGGTTCTCGACTCTACCACGTCTTCTCCGAGCCCAGAGGTGGGATGGTAGGCTGGAGCTACTACCGCCAACACCCCATTGAGATCCTGTATATCTGGCAAGGTGGCCTGGGTATCTATGGAGCCATCGCTGGGGGTGTGCTCGGGGTGACGCTCTATGCGTGGCGCAGCAGACTGCGCCCACTCCAGTGGCTGGACTATGGGGCACCTGGGCTGGCGCTGGGCCAGGCCATCGGCCGCTGGGGCAACTTTGTCAACCAGGAACTGTATGGACCGCCTACCGACTTGCCGTGGGGCCTGATCATCGAGCCAGCACACCGTATCGCCCCCTACAACGACCTGACAACCTACCCACCGGACACCCTCTTCCACCCCACCTTCCTGTACGAGTCAGTATGGTGCCTGCTGCTGTTTATCACCCTAGCGCTGATCGCGCACAAGCTCAGGGATCGGCTCCTGGAAGGAGATATTCTCCTGGGCTATATCATTGGCTATCCCCTGGGCCGATTCTTCATAGAATACTTCCGTCCCGACGCTTGGATGGTCGGTCCCATCGCCGCCGCGCAACTGGTCGCCATCTTCTGCATGGTAGGAGGCGTGGCAGCATTGGTCGTGCGGCACGTGAGAGCCAGACCCAAGCGTGCCGAGACCGAGACCCAGATTGAGATTGAACCGGCGACCGGGGCTGCGCAAGCGGCTCCAGAGCCGGAGCCAACTGAGGGAACCGAGCCTGAGAATAGCACCCTGGGAGCCTAACGCGACAACGAAAAGCATCAGGCTCCTTTTGCTCCATAGGAGACACACAGCCAATGACAGAGGGGGCAGCTCTCTATCGGCTACAGTGCCTGGACAGTGAGGGAGACTTGAAGCAAAGCCGCCTGACAGATGTAAGGGCGGCACTTGGAGAAAGCGAGGGGCTGAGACAGGCACATCGAGCGGTAGAGAGCGCACAGGCACTAGTTCGGAAGTGGAAGTCGCGGCAACAAGACCTGGAATTGAAAATCCAGGGCCTGGCGGACAAGACCTCACGCTCCGAACAGCGGCTCTATAGCGGTGTAGTCACAAATCCCAAGGAGCTGACAGATTTGCAGGCGGAAGTTGCGTCGCTCCGGCGGCGACGACACAAGCTGGAGGATGACTTACTGGAGGCGATGATCGAGCGGGAGGAGGCAGAAGACGCGCAGGCCCAGGCCCAACAGCATCTCGATGAGACGCGAACGTCTTGGTCGGCTCAGCAGGCAGATCTGATGGCTGAGCAGGAGGTGCTGGAGAAGAGACTGGAGGAAATCGAACAGGCGCGAACAGAGCTGCTGCCCAGCATCGGCGCTGACGATCTAGAAACCTACAAAAGCCTCCGTCGCCGGAAAGGCGGTTTGGCCGTGACCCAGATGAACGGCGACGCATGTGGCGTGTGTGGCATGGCTGTGTCGCCAAACCTGAAATGGCAATTGCGGCACGAGGGATTGGGCACCTGTAGCAACTGCGAACGTATCATCGTCCGGCTGTGACGACAGTGACAATAAAAAAGCCACGACCTCCCCATCACTGAGGAGGCCGCGGCCTGCGAAAGGAGGGTAACCACAAACAGCCTTGATGTGGGTCTTTGAGGGCGGACACCCGTCCCAACATCATTCATATTCTAGCGCATGAGTGGTCCCAAGTCAATAGTACTTATGTACCAGTCCTGTGGCACACAGTTGACATTCACACTCAAACTGACTATCATGGGGATAGCCTCAGCACCGGTGGTTCCGCCTGGTCAACGGAAACGGAGGTGAAGTTGTGAAGGAGCACATTCTGCTCATCGAGGACGACGAAGCCCTGTCACGCATGATGCGTCTCCAGCTAGAGCATGCCGGTTACCAAGTCACGGCCTGTCAAACTGGAACGAGCGGGTTAGAAGCGGCCCGCGAATCAGAGCCGGACGTCGTTCTGCTTGACGTCCTCTTACCCGATATGGATGGCTGGGTCGTCTGCGAGGAGCTGAAAAAGACCACCGACGCTCCCATCATCTTCTCCACCGCCTTGGGGTCCGAACGAGACGTCATCCGCGGTCTCGAGTTGGGCGCCGACGACTATATGATCAAGCCTTTCAGCTACAAGGAACTCCTCGCTCGCGTTAAAGCTGCCCTGCACAGGGCACACCGCGGTTCCTCTCGGGGAGCGATCTACGAGAGCGAGCGACTATCCGTAGATCTGGAGAAACGCACCGTCAAAGTGAACGGAGAGCACATATTCCTCACGCCGTTGGAGTACAAACTGCTAGCCGTCTTGGTCGAACAAGCCGGCAACGTGGTCCCCCACGAGACGCTGCTGCGCCGAGTGTGGGGACAGCAATACGAGAACCGTCGCCAATACCTGAAACTGTATGTTTGGTACCTGCGTCAGAAGGTTGAGGAGGACCCTTCTGAACCCGAGCTCATCCTCACCGAGCGAGGGGTCGGGTACCGACTGATAGCACCTCCAGAGGCGTAGCACTTGCCCATGCGCTCCATCGCTCCCCATCTGCCAAGACCCGCGCCAGCCGCCCCAACCTGGCAATTCGACGTCGTGTCAGCGCTGATCGGGGCAGTGATCGCCCTCCTGCTGATTGGACTGATCTACCGCTATCGCGATGCGCTGCGCCGGACCCGAGAGGGCCTGGTGGCCCCACTGCACCGGCTGTCTCATTGGCTGCAGGCCAGTGCCGAGGATGTCTACCGCGAAAGGGTCACCACACTAGCACGCTCCCTCGTCGCGCCGGCAAACGTCGCTGCACTGGAGGCTGTGTTTGTCGAGCCTGAACTGCTCATCTCCACTCCACCCCCTCAGTCAACCTCAGAGTCTATGCCAGGGATTGACACGCTCTCCGACGGCCCTCAGGTTCTACCCTTACGCCGGATACTGGGTGGACATCCTCAACTGGCGATCCTGGGCACTCCCGGTTCGGGGAGAACCACACTGCTGGCCTACATCGCTCTCGCGTGCGCCCGCGCGGCAGAAGGTGGCACCAAGCCCAAGGTCATACGAGGGTTAGACCGGGAACGCTTGCCCCTCTACGTGATGCTCCCGGCGATGGACTGGGGCGAACCAGGCCATGAAGGAGGGGAGGATATAGACGCTGAGGAGGCGGAAGCCACCGAAGGAGAACAGGACACAGGCATTGAAGAAGCGGAGGCCGCCAAAGCAGATGAGATCGCTCAGCAAGATACGGAAGGCTTAGAAAACGAACAAGCAGAAAGAGACAGCACAGCAGAAAAGCAGGGAGTGATCAAACCAACAAGTGCTGGAATAGACGAACTGATCAGTGCTGCATTGGCAGCCGTCGAAGGCAACAGGGCGATGAGAAAAGTCCTGCGCCAGTGCCTGGAGGCCGGTCAGGCCATAGTGCTTGTGGACGGGTGGGACGAACTGTGGCCAGAGAAGCGTCGGCACGCGACGGCGTGGCTGTCCGAGATGATCAGTATTGTGCCAGGGAATCTATGGTTGGCCAGTGCTGGGCCAAGAGGCTATGCGCCCCTCACAGAAGCAAATTTCGTCCCCCTGAAGCTGGCAACGTGGGACACGACGCAGGTGGAGCCATTCGCGAGACAGTGGATGGAGGTCTACACTCCACCTGGCACAGACGGCAAGCAGTCCCCTATGGCCCTCCGCCGGCTGACAGCCGTGCTGCGAGATGCCGCGCGAGGTGGGGCCTCTTCCCTAGAGTTGGCATTACAAGCCTTTGTCTATCTCTCAGACGGGCAGATACCGGCCAAGCGGGCTGCGCTGTTCGAGCACTCATTCGATTTGCTGCTCGGAGATGGGGAGGAGGAGGAACTCTGGCTGCAGGAAGCCTGCCGGGCGGCGTTGGAGAAGATAGCGCTCAATCTCCAGCGGGGAGAACGAACAACCGCCAGTCGTGAGGAGATCGATGCAGCCATCGAGCTCGCGCTTCCCCTGGACGAGGAACGCCCGGCACGCGTGGCGACCCAGGTCTTCCGTGCCCTGACCGGCAGACAAGGCTTGCTTCGCCCGGTGGGCGCCGATCGCTACACTTTCCATCACCCGCTCTGGCAAGCGTTCCTGGCGGCGCGCCAGCTGACCATTTCTGACCCTGCCAGCCTGGTCGAACGCCTGGATGATCCCCAGTGGGCCGAGGTGCTGCGCTTTTATGCTGGAGTCAGCGACATAGGACCGTTGGTGGCAGCATGGCTGCGTCGCCCGGACGATGTGTTCCGAATGCGCCTGCGCACCCTCAGTTCGTGGATCAAAGAGGCTCCTGAGGACGCTTCCTGGCGGGACGGAGCGATGGCGGGACTGGCTCGCAGTTTTCTTCAATCCAGGTATCCAGCTCGGATCCGGCAGGAACTGGCAGAGGCACTGGCAGAGACGCGCATGCCCGGCATCGCTTACCTATTCAAACAGGCTCTGCAACATCCAGATGCTGGCGTGCGCAGAGCTGCCGTTATGGGACTGACCAAGACAGCGGGTGACTCCGACTTGCCCGCGCTCGAGGCAGCCCTGACAGACAAAGACCCCGCCGTGCAAGAGGCGGCTGTGCGTGGGCTGGCGTACCTGGGCACCGATGCAGCGACGCGCCTGTTGGCGAGATTGCTGGTAGATGGGGACGAGACCCTCAGCCTTGTGGCGGCCGAGGCGCTGGCCCGATGTGGCGCAGAGGGCGCAGACCTGTTGCACCAGACACTTGAGTTAGAGGATATGATGTCCCGCCGGGCGGGGGTCTATGGCCTGGCACGCATAGGAGCGCGCCCCTTGTTAGAAAAGGCCGCGCGCGAAGATGATCAGTGGATCGTGCGTTCGGCTGCGGTGGCGGCGTTGGATGAATTGGAGGAGCAGGAAAAGACCTCCGGCGTCGCTCCACCGCTTGAGATTGATCAACTCCCCTGGCTTATCTCGTGGGCGGCGGCCCGGGGCGAGGGGGTTGGACTGGGCGATGCGGCACTGCACATGCTTCGGCGTGCCCTGACCGAGGGGGACGCGCCAACCCGCGCGGCCGCGGCACGAGCACTGGCACAGGTAGGTCGTCCCGATGATGTTGAACCACTGAGGACAGCCCTGGCCACCACGGATCGACAGGTGATCGACGCAGTGCTCGAGGCACTGGCTCAGATCAGCGAGCGGCATGCACTGAGCATCGAATTCAACTGAGGCTTGGGTAAACGAGAGAGGGCGTCGGACGCTACTTTGTGCCCAACAGGGCACCGATGTCGTCAGCAGAGACGCCCTCCACGCGTACCCGCTTCTGACGCGAGGTGTGACCGCTGATGATCTCGACCGCCGAGGGAGAGACGCTCAGCCGCTCCGCCAGGAATCTCTGCAAGGCACGGTTGGCCTTGCCCCTCTCCGGCGGCGCTGTCAGCCGTATCCTGAGCGCATCGCCGTGAAGCCCTACGACTTCTTCCCGCCTGCTTCGGGGCACAACACGTACCTGAAAGGTGCACCCTCCCCTTTCCTCGGATACCCGCAACGCCAAAACGTCCCCCAACGCTACCCAAAGAGCATCATAATCAACATCCGCACCAGCCACTGCGCCAGCCATAGGATAAGTATAGCTGCCATCGGCGCAAAATCCAGCCCCCCCACGGGCGTGATGTATCGTCGTAGCGGCACTAACAACGGCTCAGTGATCTGATACAGGAAACGCATCACTGGGTGATAATGGTTGACTCTAAAAAGCGGCAAGAGTGCACGGGCAATGAAGGCGAAAGTATAAAGCGTGAACATCAGATCAATCAATCGCAGCAAGAGAATAACAGCCACGGTAACCTCCGAAGGCCCACTGATATATCCACGCGCCAAATAGGGCGCGCCCTCTCCTCAGTCCAGCCGCGCGCCAAATAGGGCGCGCCCCATCCTCAATCCAGCCGCGCGCCAAATAGGGCGCGCCCAATACGAACCATCGTCGCTCCCTCTTCCACAGCGACCTCGAAATCGTCGGTCATGCCCATCGAGAGATGGTGCCAATCGTGGGCCGGAAAACGCTCTCGCAGCGCGTCCGACAGGGCGCGCAGGCTGACAAAGACCGGCCTTACCGTCTCCGGATCGGAGACGAAGGGAGCCATCGTCATCAACCCGTGTACCGCAAGCCCACGCAGTGCCAGAACCTCCTCGACGGCCGTGAAGAAAGCCTCGCGCCGCGCTGTATCCCGCTCCCAGTCCTGGAGATCGAACCCGAACTTGGTTTCCTCGCCCGAGACATTGCACTCCAGCAGCACAGGCAGCGTCCGCCCAGCATCCTGGGCGAAGCGACTCAGCCGCCGGGCGATCTTCAACCGGTCCACAGAATGGACATAGTCGAAAGACGCCACGACTGTCTCTGCTTTCCGGCTCTGCACGTGGCCCACCATATGCCACGTCGGTCGATGTCCGGAGAGAGCGGCGCGGACCGCCTGAACCTTGGCCACCCCTTCCATAACGCGATTCTCGCCAAAGTGACGCACACCAGCATCGTAGGCGGCGACGATCGTCTCGACCGGGTGTGTCTTGGTCACAGCGACCAGCGTGACTTCATCGGGATCCCGTCCCCCTCGCACAGCCGCCTTGGCCAGACGTTCCTGCACCTGCGCCAGATTGCGTGCGATATCCGTCATTCCAACAACTCCATCACCACGCCAAAACGACCGGTGCGCCCGCGCTCAGCCCGGTGAGAGAAGAACTCGTTCACACAGCAAGCGGTACACAGGTCTGCATTCTCGACCTGATCAACCCCAGCGGCGCGGAGCTGAGCCGCCACCCCAGCGGGCAAGTCAAGGTGAACCCGCCCGTTGACCCGATGCACTACTTCAGTTCCAGATGGACACGCAGCCGCCACTGCCTCCGCGACTTCTGATCCCACCTCGTAGCAACAGGGACCGATGGTCGGGCCAATACCAGCCCAGATATCAGGCGGGGCGCAGCCCAATCGCTCCGTCATTGTCCGTACCGCCGCCCCGGCGCAGCCAGCCACTACGCCACGCCATCCCGCGTGAGCCATGCCGATCGCGCGCCGTACGGGATCAAACAACAAGATGGGGGTGCAGTCGGCAAAGCGCATCAACAGCGGCACATCCGGCATCGCGGTCACCAGCGCGTCGGTAGCCGGCTGGACGGTGCCGAGGTGGGCTCGCCCGACCACTCCCACACGCCCCTCGTGCACCTGGTAGGGGCTGACGACCCCTTCCGGCCTCAATCCCAGCAAACCCAGCGCGCGCCGGTGATTCTCCTCCACCGCAGATAGATCGTCACCGACCGTGTGCCCCAGGTTGAGCGTGGCATAGGGCCCCTGACTCACACCACCGATGCGAGTCAAAATCGCGTGGGTCAGCCTCTTGGCCGCCCTCAACCCCTCAAAGCGATACAGCACGATGCCGTCTATATGCTCTCGGTCCATCGTACCTTCCATAGCGCCGAACTCACTCCCACCCAAACCGTCGCTCCAACGACTTGCGCGCCTCCTCCATCGTCTCGTTCACAATAGGATACGCCAACCAAGCTGTCGCCAGACCGAAAAGCGCACCCGTAATCACGCGCATCGCAGGTGCCGTCTCGTGAGGCACGATAGGACCATCGGGCCAAATCAGAGGCATCACATAGGACAGGAACTGATACCCCCCGTCCAACAGCATTGGCACGACGCCAAAGCCAATGTAGGCCCACAAGGGAAGTGAAGGCACCTTCCACCGCCGGCGCAATAGCCCGTAGACCAATCCGAAGAGAAATATCGTGCCATAGATGGCAGTATCGCGCTGGCAAAGGGCCACCTTGTACCCGATCGCCTCAGTGCCGACAAAGGCGCGTGTCGTTGGCCCAAGCCCTATGTTGATTCCGACGCGCTCCATCAACTCCGATGCCGTGTAAGTCAATTGCGGACCGAATAGAAAGAACGACCGCTGAGGCAATTGATGGCACAGCGGACGGTACATGGTGTAGATGATGGTTGCCGGCCACTCGGTACCTACGACCATCAGCACCGGGGCCAGGATAGGAAGACCAACGTAGAGGAGGAAAAACGCGTTGAAAACAGCCAACCAGCGCTTGGAAAACCAATAGACGAAGCGATCCGCCAGGATTGCAGCCCGCGCCTCAGCCCGGCCCGCCGACCGTCGAGCCTCCATACGCCGTTCTACCTCGGCCAGCACCTCCGAGGTCTCGATTTCAGAGCTGGCGGCTTCAGACGAGGCCCGCAGTCCAGGTTCATTCGATCCATTCATCTCCGATAACTTGGTGCGCTCACTATACTCGATTTGCATCATAGGATTGGATTATAACACAAACAGCTTTTCCTACAATGGCAAGACCCCATCCCTCTGTTGCCAGTGGATGGGGTCCTCAGTGATGGTGCAGAATCGTTCGTCCCCCACCCTCACGACCCCTGTCTAGGATCCGGGTCGGGGCGCGATCTGCAGAGCTACCCGAGCTTCGCCTTGAGGGCCGCTGTGAGTGCCGGCACCACCTTGAACAAGTCGCCGACAATACCATAATGCGCCAACTTAAAGATCGGCGCTTCGGGGTCCTTGTTGATAGCGACGATAACCCTGCTGGTACGCATACCAGCCTGGTGCTGAATCGCCCCAGAGATACCGGCGGCGATGTACAGATCGGGGCTCACCGTCTTGCCGGTCTGGCCCACCTGATGCTCGTAAGGAATCCAACCAGCGTCCACGGCGGCGCGGGAAGCCCCCAAGGCAGCCCCCAGCACCTGCGCCAGTTCTCGCACAGGCTCATAGCCCTCCGGACCGCCGACGCCGCGCCCACCGGAGACGATGATACCGGCATCGGTCAGGCTAACGCCACCCTCGACCTCCTTGAACCCAGTCACCTTGACGGCAATGTCGTCCTCGGCCAGAACCGGCTCCATCCGAGCAACCTCGCCGCTGCGGGCGGCATCAGGTTCCAACTTGGGGAAGGCACGCACGCGGATGGTAACGATCTGCGGTCGCCGCTCGGGGATGACGCACTTACACAGCAGCTTGCCTGCATAAATGGGGCGCGTCGCAACCAGTTGACCGTCCTGGAGCTCCAGCGCGGTGCAGTCGGCGATGCAGCCCGTATCCAGCTCCACTGCGAGTGTGGGGCCCAACTCGCGCCCGCGGAAGGTCGCGCCGATGAGCACAGTGGCGGGCCCCGCGTCACGTACTACCTTGGCCAGCAGCGCTGCGTACGGCTCGACCCGAAAGTCGGCCAGCGTCGCGTCCTCAGCCAGAAGAACCTTGTCAGCCCCATAGGAAATCGCCTCTTGCGCCAGGGGCTCCACGCCCTCCCCGCCAAACAGACAGGCAGTCACGCTGCCACCAAGCTCATCCGCCAATTGGCGAGCCGCGCCGATAGCCTCCCAGGAAGCGCCTGCAGCTTGACCCTTGAATTGCTCCACCCAGACAAAGATGTCATTGCTCATTGCATCGCCTCCTATATCACCTTCTCAGCTAACAGCTTGTCGACCAAGACCGCGGCCGCTCCCTCAACCGTGTCGGCCTCGATGATCTCTGCCTCGCCCTCCCGCACCGGTGGCGCCGATACCTCTGGCCAACGCACCGCGGAACCGGCCGCGCCCACCTTATCGGCCTCCGCGCCGACGTCGGACAGCGACCAGAGCGGATACTCCATCTTGGCCGCTTTACGGATGCCGATGAAAGAGGTATAGCGCGGCTCGTTTATGCCCTTGGTCGTGCCGACTACAGCCGGCAGTGATGCCGATACCACCTGCCGGCCTTCCTCCAACAACCGTTCGACGGTAATGGTCTTTTCATCGGGATCCAGCCCAGCGATCTTGATCACGTACATCAGCGAGGGGACACTCAGGCGCTTGGCGACGGCCGCACCAACCTGCCACGTCTCGGCATCAATGGCCGACTTGCCGAGGAGGACCAGGTCCACGTCGCCCATCTTGTCGATCGTCTTTGCCAGCACATAGCTGGTGGCGAGAGTGTCCGAGCCAGCGCACGACTCGTCCCAAACACGGACGGCCTCGTCGCACCCCATCGCGATGGCGTGCTTCAGCGCCTCCAGTGCCTCCTCCGGCCCCACAGAGATGACGGTGATCTTTCCGCCGTGTTTGTCGCGCAGCAATAGCGCCTCCTCCACGGCATACTCGTCCCACGGGTTGATAATGAGCGGTGACTCTCCCCAGGAGACGTTGCCCGCTTCGTTCACCGACATTTTGGCTTCCGAGTCAGGCGTGTGTTTGGTACATACTACGATGTGCAAGATACACCTCCTTGAAAGTGATGCGTAAGCGTAAGGCGCAATGTGTGACTATTCTGCGCCTTGTGTTACTCTTCGTACGGCGGGAGCTCGCAGGGGAGCGGGCGATCTTTTCGATAACCAAGCGCATATCCAGCCTGGATCAGTTCGTGGATCTGGCTGGTGCCCTCGTAAATGCAGGCCCCCTTCGCATTGCGCAGATAGCGCTCTACGTCATACTCGTCGGAGTAGCCATAGGCTCCGTGAATCTGAACCGCGTCCGAGGCGGCCGCAAAGCTAGCCTCAGTCGCAAACCACTTGGCCAGGCTCGTCTCCCGTGTATTTCGCTTCCCCTGATTCTTGAGCCATCCCGCCCGCAGCCAGAGAAGCCTCGCTATTTCATAGTCCCGCGCCATACGGGCGATCATCTGCTGGATCAGTTGGTGTTGCCCGATCTCCCGCCCAAAGGTGTGCCGCTCTTGGGCGTACTCCACCGACGCCTCCAGGCAAGCGCGAATCAACCCGGTCGCCCCGGCAGCCACGGTATACCGGCCGTTATCCAGACAACTCATCGCAATCTTGAAACCTGCTCCCTCCTCACCCAGCCGGTTCTCAACCGGCACCACCACATCGGCCAGGCTGATCCAGCCGGTGGAACCCGCACGTACCCCCAATTTGCCGTGGATATCGCCAGTCGTCACGCCCGCCATCTCCCGCTCGACGACGAACGCGCTGATGCCCCGGTGAGGGGAATCGGCGCGCGTGTCGGTCCTGGCAAAGACGAGAAAATCGTGTGCCACCGTCGCCAGACTGATCCACATCTTCTCACCGTTGATGACATAGACATCCCCATCGCGACGAGCGGTGGCGACGATAGCGGCGACGTCGGAACCAGCGCCCGGCTCGGTGAGCGCATAGGCAGCGTACCGTTCTCCCCGCGCCTGGGGAATCAGCCAGCGCTGCTTCTGCTCCTCGGTGCCCCACTGGAGCAAACCCAGGCTACTGAGCCCCACGTGTACACTCATGACGACCCGCAGGGAAGTATCTACCCGCTCCAGCTCCTCGCACGCCAGTCCCAGGCAGATGTAATCCATCCCAGCTCCGCCGTAACGGGCAGGGATACAGATGCCCAATATGCCCAGTTCAGCCATGCGTGAGAGCGCGTCGAGATTGATCTTGTGAGCGCGGTCATATTCCTTTATAATCGGGGCCACTTCGCGCTCAGCGAACTCCCGCACCATCTGGCGGGTCATCTCGTGTTCGGGGGTAAGGGAGAAGTCCATTGTTGGTCGATTGGAACGCGATGTCAGAGTGACCACAATTATAGCCCCAGGTCGCTAATGCGCAAGTTCAGTCGCTATCTTGGCATACTGTGCTCAGGAACTGAAACGGAATAGACAGACGTCACCGTCCTGGACCGGATAGTCACGACCCTCAAAGCGCAAGATACCTCGCTCCCGTGCCACCTGCCAGCTTCCCACCTCCGCTAGCTGCTCGAAATGCACCACCTCGGCACGGATAAAACCCTGCTCCATCTGGCTATGGACCTTGCCGGCCGCCTGCGGTGCCTTGGTACCGCGCTCGACCGCCCAGGCACGCGTCTCCCGACCGCCCGTGATGGTGAAGAAAGTGATCAGATCAAGCACCGAGTACCCCGCCTGAGCCAACGCCTCCAACCCAGAGCACTCCAGCCCCACATCGGCACGGTAGGCAGCCGCCTCGTCACGCGGCCACTCGCCCAGGTCGGCCTCCAGTTGAGCACATAGGACGACGGAACGAGCGCCTTCCTCTTCCGCTACGCGCGCGATCTCCTCGGCAAGCGGGCCACCTTCGGGCAGATCCTCCTCGTCTACGTTGGCCACATAGATCCGCCGTTTGGCGGTGAGTAGACTCATATCCCGTGCCAGTGCCACCTCGGCCGCTCCAGTGGCCGCCCAGACGGCCGCTCGCTCTCCAGCCTGCAGACAAGTGCGCAGCTCCTCCAGCGCCTTTAGCTCCCCAGCATGGTCGCGCGGCCTCGCCTTGGCCGCCGAACGCACCTTATCCAATCGCCGCTCGGTCACCTCCAGGTCGGCCAGGATCAGTTCCAAATCCAGGACTTCCAGGTCACGCAGCGGATCGACTGTCCCATCTACGTGAGCCACGTCGGGGTTGGCGAAACAGCGAGCGACCACCGCGACGGCATCCACGTTGCGGATGTGACCTAGGAACTGATTGCCCAGCCCCTCACCTCGATGTGCACCCCGCACCAGGCCAGCGATGTCCACAAACTCGACCGTCGCCGGGGTCACTTGCTCCGGTCCGACCATCGCAACCAGCACCTCTAACCGTGGATCAGGCACTGCAACCACGCCTCGATTCGGCTCAATCGTCGTGAATGGATAAGCGGCCACCGCTGCTCCAGCCTGCGTGAGGGCATTAAACAAAGTAGACTTGCCCACGTTGGGCAAGCCTACGATGCCAATCTGAAGTGCCATGCAACACCTCGTCGCCTGTGAGTTTCTATTGCGATACCCCCGCCTCTACCGTATCCGCCTGGTCGGCAGGCAGACTGATGTAGAACGCGCTCCCTTGATCCAGCTCGCTGTCTACCCATACCCTTCCGCCGTGCCGCTCGACGATCGACTTGACGATCGCCAACCCGAGGCCAGTCCCCTGAATGCCCGACGTATCGCGGCGCTTGACGCGGTAGAACTTTTCAAACAGGCGCACCTGGTCATCTGGGGCAATGCCGATGCCCGTATCGGCGACTCGGATCACCGCCTGACCATTCCGTAAAGACAATCCCACCGTCACAGTGCCGCCACTGGGCGTGTACTTGATCGCGTTATCCACCAGATTGGTGACTGATTGGCGCAGCAGGGCCGCATCGCCCGCAATCACCGCCACCGCTTCGGCTGGCTCCATCCGCAGGGTGAGCCCCTTGGCGGCCGCCCGCGCGCGCATACCGTCCACCGCCTCGACCACGATCGCTCCCAGATGACAGGGCTCACGCTCCAGTCCGACACCGGCCTCAATGCGTCCCAGATCAAGCAGATCATCGATCAGCGCACTCATCTGCGCCACGCCTTGCAGGATCTTTTCGACGTACTCGCGTTGCTGTTCGCTGAGTTCACCCACCATCGGAAGCATAGTTGTATAGCCACGCATAAACGTCAGCGGCGCCCGCAGGTCATGCGAGACCGTCGCCACAAACTCTGACTTGAGCTCATCCAGTTCCTTGAAATGCGTGACGTCGCGCATTACTGCCACACGGCCGATACGCTCGCCATCGGCACTCAAGATGCTCGAAACACTGGCATACAGGGTGTGGCCATTGGGCAGCGGGACCTCCTCGGTCAACACCTCACTATCACTGGAGGATAGCGGCTCCTTAAAGACCCGCGCCAACGCAGGCTCCAATCCCGCCGCACCGACCTTGCGGCCGACGACCGCTTCGGCCGCAATGCCAAAGGCGCGCTCAGCGGCCGGGTTGACCAACAGCAGCCGATCGTCACGATCCGTGACCAGGACAGCATCGGGGGTACTGGCCAGAATCGCTGCCAGCCGCCGCCGCCCACCTTCTGCAGACTGGAACAGACGGGCATTCTCCACCAACACCGCCGTTTGACTGGCCAGCGTGGACAGCAGATCCGTCTCCGACGCCTCAAACCGGCGAGCCGTACCATAGCCCACCCACATCACAGCCAGCACCCGATCTTTGCTCCGCACAGGCAGAGCGATGACAGCCTTGATCGGTCCCTGCAGCGTCCTGGGATCAGCCAGAGTTCTGGCCCGGGACAGGTTTTCCACGACCAACGGGGACTTTATGTCTCTGGCCGCTGAAGCAAGCGCACGATCTAGTACACCCAGCCACTCACCCGGCTCCCCCCGCCCCATCACCATCTGCGGCTCACCGCTAGCCGAGAGAAGAACAATACGAGCCACCAGAGCACCGGTGGCCTTGAGCGAGCCCTCGAGTATGTACGGCACACCTTCAGGCAGCTCCAGCGTCGCCGAGACCGCCTGGCTGATCTGAAGCAGCAACGAAAGATCCTCCAAGCGGCCCTTCAACCGCACGCGCATGCCCTCAAATGCATCCCCCACTCGGGCCACTTCGTCGTCCCCAGGCACCTGTACCGCTCGCGTCAGATCACCCTCGGCAATACGGTCGGCCGCAGCGGCCAACTGCGTGAGCGGACGGGTCACCAGCCTGGTGACCAGTGGGATGATGACAACCAGCGCACCTCCCAGCAGAGACTGAAGCAGAAGCAGGGGCTTGGCAATCTGAGTGGCCTGTTCCAATATGACCTCGTAAGGAAGCCGGATCACGACCGACCACGACGAATACCCTGGCACGGACAGATAGTAGACCAACTCACGGGTGTTGTTCTGAGGATTGCGGCTTTCATACGCGCAACCCGCCAGAGCATTATCAGCGCCAGAATCTGCATCCCCGTCAGAGTTTATGCACGGCCGATCCTCCGCCACGTACCAGTCGGTGAGAAGCCGGTCGGATTCAGAATGCGCCACGATATGCCCATCGTCATCCACGAAGAACCCCTCACCACGGCCACTGGTCTGTCGAAGCGTCGCCAATGCTCGATTGAGCACCGGATTGGCCCCAAGCTGAGTGCGACCTAAGAGCACCCCAAAGCGCTCGCCGGTCGCCTCGTTCTCCACCGGCTCCAGGAACGTCAGGATTACCCCATCCTGACGTGCGCGGTGCACCGCGCTGATCTGCGGTCCACCGCTCTCGAGCACACGTGACCGGAGCACCTCTTCCTGTCTGGTCAACTCCGGGTCATCCTCGTCCGATTCCGTGGGGTACATCGCCAGCCGCGCTGCGGTCGAGTCAAACAACATCAACCGGCTGAAGAAGGCCGACTTCCGCAGGTTGTCCCTCAGATAATCGTTCAGTGCACGCTGATCGCCCTGCCACAGTACCCGGTCGCTGGCGACATCCGCCAACAGTGCCTGCCCAGTGCGGATGAAGTGAGGGACATCCTCAGCCGCACTGTTGGCATCCCGTGCCATCTCGTCCACTGCATACGATACCGCCATATCCAGCGTCGTCGCCGTCACGGCATAGATGAGCACGAAAGTCATGATCAGGATCAAGGGCACGAAAATGGAAAGCAGCCTGCGGTTCAGGGTGCGGCTGTAAGGTGGGTAGCGGCGCCCCACACGCACGGGGCGCAGGCCGGGGACAGCCAGATAGATCACCTGGACAATGACGGACGCCACAAGGCTTTCCAGGAGCGCGGGGCCGATCCTCGCCTGCGTAGACGTCACGGCATAGTCGAGCGCAGCCACCCCCGAGCCAGACGCCTGAGCAAGCACAGAAAGCAACTGAATCGACAACGCCAAGAGGGCCGACAGAGGTCCAGCCACAATGGGCTGGCGCACGATCAACGGGAAGCGACCACGGTACTCCTGACTCAGAAGAAACCCAACCAGGTAACCAAGAAAGGCAAAGTAAAAGGGATCGAGAACGCCGCCGTTCGCCATTGCAGTGCGCAACGCGCCACCAAGTAGGCCCGCCAACAGCGCCGGCGCCGCACCCAGCCAGGCACCAGCCACAAGGACCGGGAGTGCCCCGAACAGTGGCGCGGATGGGCGGGAGGGAGGGACAGGAATGCCGGGAGGTGGCAACAAGCCAGTGGGAGAGAACATCAGAACCGACAGGTGATTGGCAACCAGCGGGCTGACGAGAAGAGCTAGGAACAGGGGCAGGCGGCGCCAGCCTATCCTTTCAAAGTCCTCCCGGTGAAGAAAGAGAAGGACAAGCGACACCAACACGTAGACCACCAGGAGACCGTATTCCCAGGGTTTAGGCCCGAGGAAAGCCACCCCGCTCCAGGGCACCCAAACCTGAAAATCCCAATCCATACGCGTGCCGTTCCCTCCGAAAAAGGATGTCCCGCTACCTCGACTTTGAGATTATAGCACACAGCAGGAATAATTCAAACCTCTTTGGTGCATATCACACTACTGCGATTTGTTCGCCCGTCGCCACCGGCGCATAATACCGGCAACGCACGCTACGGAAGAATAGGAGACACCTCTGGCAACCTGATTCTCCATTATGACTCTGACCTGTCCCAGGGCAAGCCCTCTTTATTGTGGCGCAGACCCAACTGCGCCACGTCGTCGTCGGGGTTCCGATGGGTGGCGTGGGAATCAGTAGCACCTATCAGACCAAGACATTGGACGATTTACTAATTTAGCCACATGTTGTACAATTCGCATCACTGGACTTTGCCGCCTACGAATCAGTTGTTGGAATCGGATACCAAACGGCCCGAGAGCAACTGGCTCTATAGCCAGCTTGTTGTATCGCCTACAGCAAACGCCTTCGTCCGTACCACGTCTGCCCTGGATGAGAGGAAAGTGGACTAGGTTGCGCACTATGAGCAACGATGTGCAGAGCTGTTTGCAGGCTTACTATGCGCGCAACTTTCCAGCCACGCAGGGAGTGCGAGTCAACGATGTGACCAGCATCAGCGCCGGTTGGGAGAGCGAAATGTACTCCTTCGCCGTGGAGTATGGACCAGTAGGCGAACGTCAGCGTGAGGAGCTGATCTTGCGCGTCTATCCCGGCGACGATGCGTACGACAAGTCGGCGCACGAGTTCCAAGGTATGAGTCAACTATACAAGGCAGGTTACCCTGTACCCCAGGTGCTTGTTCTGGAACGCGAGGACTCTCCCCTTGGACAGCCTTTCGTCATCATGGAGAAGATCGAGGGGCAGATGATGTGGCCGCTACTGTTCGGTTCGTCGGGGGAGAGACAGCAGGAGTTGCTGACCCTGTTCTGCGACCTGTTCGTCCAACTGCACACGCTGCAGTGGCGTCCCTTCGTCCACGCTCAGGACAGGCCCTTTGTTGACAACGTATCAAAGTATGACACAGGGGATCCCTACGCCCTCGTGGATCGCGAACTAGGAAAGTGGCGTCTTTATCTCGCACGCTTCACCCAACCTGGCTTTCTGCCCATTCTGGAGTGGTTGGAAGCGCGGCGCGACCAAGTGCCTTGCCTGCGGCCCGCGCCCATCCACTGGGATTTTCATCCTGGGAACGTGCTCCTGCGCGATGATGGCTCAGCGGTAGTGGTTGATTGGACTGGGCTCGACATCTCCGACGCACGGTTTGACCTGGCCTGGACGCTGCTCTTGGTCAGCACCCATGAAAGCGCAGAATGGCGTGACCTGATTCTACAGAAGTACGAACAGCTGGCAGGAGTCAAGGTAGAACAGATCGCCTATTTCGACGTGGCCGCTTGTGCCCGAAGGCTGTTGAGCGTTGCTATCTCGCTATCTGAGGGGCCGGAGAAGCTGGGCATGCGCCCTGCCGCGGTGGCTATGATGAAGCAGCAGATGGGGGCGATCAAGAGAGTCTATGACCTGTTGCTGGAGAGGACAGGCATCGGAGTGCCCGAGATCGACAAGCTGATAGCGTCGGTTGAATGAGGTTGGAAATGAGGTTGGAAATGAGGTTGGAAATGAGGTTGGAAATGACAGGCACTAAGGAGCAGATGAGGTATGTTCGAGAGGAATCTGACCCGCAAGGAGTTTGAGATCATCCAGCAGATCGAGAGCTTCATCCGTGATAAACACCGTCACGAGGCAGGGCACGACTACTCCCACGTTCTGGCAGTCGCCGACTATGCCATCCAGATCGCCCAGGCTATTCCCGAAGAAGTGGACCCCTTCGTCGTCACCTGCGGCGCCCTGTTCCACGACATCGGGCGGGTGGGCACCCATACCGGCGTCCTGCACGGCTTGCGTGGCGCCACCATCGCTCGGGAGTACCTGGAGGCAATCGGGGTCAGCCCTGACATTCGGGACAAGATCACCCGCATCGTGGCCAGGCACACGCCCACCACCCGACAGCCTCCGGAGACTGTCGAGGAAAAGATCGTCTACGACGCCGATGGATTGGATCGTCTGGGGCTTATGGGTTTGCTACGGGGTCTGATGGGCAAGCGGGGCTCGACTCAGGACATCCTTCAGGACCGGATGCGAAAACGGCTGAGTGACTATAAAAAGCTCCACTTCGAGGCCAGCCGCCGCATCGGAGAAGAGCTCCACGACGAGACCCTACGGGTGACCCAGCGTTTCGGGGCGGCGTTGGACGAGCGAAACGGGGAAGTCACCCGCATCGATTGGCCGGTGCGGGAAGGTGTCGTCGTGGAGACGCCTCTGCCCACTTGAACCGGCGAGCCTCGCCGGGAGGAGAATGCAAATGTTCGAACGGAACTTGACGCGACGGGAGGCGGAGCTCATCCAGGATGCGATGGCCTTCATCAAGGAGAAGCACAGGGAGAGCGAGCAACACGATTACTCCCACATCCTGGCTGTCGTCAACTACGCAATCCAGATCGCCCAGGCTATCCCTGAGGAGATAGACCCCTTCGTCCTTATCTGTGGCGCCCTGTTCCACGACATCGGCTGGATCGGCACAGTGACTGGCTTTATGCACGGCCTGCGCGGCGCCACGGTGACCGACGAGTATTTTGCCGCCACCTGGGTCAGCGAGGAGGTGCGGAGACGGATCAAGCGTGTGGTCATTCGCCACACCATCACCTCCCATCTACCCCCGGAGACTGTGGAGGAGAAGATCGTGTGGGACGCCGACGGCCTGGAGGGTCTGGGCCTGATGGGCATGCTGCGGGGCATCATCGGGGGCAGAGGCTCCATCGAGGACATCGTGACAGCCCGCATCAGGTACGGAAACAAGCACTTTGACCGCCTATACTTCGAGGAGAGCCGGTCTATCGGGAACAAGCTCCAGAAAGAGACATCTATGGTGATTCAGCGCTTCGAACAAGCCCTGGAGACCAGGAAGGAACAGATCGCAGAGCTAGAACTGCCGTATGTGGAAAGAGAGCCCATATGACAAAACGAATCCCCTTCCATTATAATCCAGCTATCCTGTACCAAGCGTTGTTACGAGCCTGACTGGAGTCTAACCGCCAAATGGAAATTGAGGTCGCTGTCGCCAAGGTACGCAAATGGGCCACCAGTGAGAGTGGAGACACGCTGGAGATGATCGAACGCCCCCGGGGCGGTTTCTCCTTTGTCCTCGTTGACGGTCAGCGTTCGGGACGGGCCGCCAAGGCCATCAGTAACCTGGTGGCCCGCAAAGCCGTCTCCGAACTGGCGGAAGGAGTGCGCGATGGGGCAGCGGCCCGTGCCGCCCACGACTATCTCTACACCTACAAGGGTGGCAAGGTCTCGGCTACGCTCAACATCCTCTCGATAGACCTGGCTTCCAACACGCTGGTGCTTTCGCGAAACAACCATTGCCCCATCATCGCCATCACACCGGATGATGGCTTCCGGCTGCTCGATGAGCCATCGGAATCGGTCGGTGTGCGACGTGGCACCAAGCCACGCATCACCGAGCTGCAACTGGTCGTTGGAACGGTCATCGTGGTCTATACGGACGGCCTGGAGACGGCCGGGGCGCGCTCAAGCCGCGTCTTTGACGTCCCGGCAGCGGTACGTGAACTGCTAGCCGGAGATGATCTGAGCGCCCAGCAGTTGGCCGATGGCCTGCTCGAGCGAGCGCTGGTGCTGGACGATGGGCGTGCCCACGATGACATCAGTGTGCTGGTGCTGCGCATCCTGGAAGACGCAGGTGACCATGTGCGCCGCCTAGCCCTCAGGGTCCCTCTCTGAGGTGAATGGTGCTATCCCATAGGTTTCGCCGAAACCTGGGGGCCCTGTGGCGCGACACGCGGGTCCTGATCAACAAGTTTCGGATCTCTCTGTTGCTTTTTGTCGCGCTCATATGCATAGGGACGCTGTCCTTGCACTATCTCTATCCCGACGGCCTTGGGGCAGAAGGGCTCGATTGGGTCCCAGCACTATACCACGCCATAACGCTCGTGTTCTTCCAGTGTGCCCTCGACTTTCCCACAGCGCCGGAACTACAGATCCTGTTCTTTGCCATTCCCCCCATCGGACTGGCCGTAGTCGCCGATGGACTTTTGCGCTTTGGCACGGCGCTGTTCAACCGGCGTCAGCGAAAGGAGGCCTGGCAAGTGGCTGTCGCTTCAACCTATCGTGACCACACCGTCGTATGCGGCCTGGGGCGTGTCGGCTACCGGGTCGTGAACGTACTACTCAGCCTGGGTGAAGAAATTGTCGGCATCGAACTCGATGCCGACTGTCCGTTCCTGGAAAAGATTCGCCAGACCAAGGTGCCTGTCTTGCTGGGTGATGCCCGGCAGCGGGAGATGCTGGAGCAAGCCCGCGTGGAACAAGCCTCTGCCATCGTCGTCTGCACCGAGAACGACCTGACCAACCTGGCTATCGCCCTCGACGCCAGGGAAATCAATCCGGAGATCAAGGTCGTGATGCGCATGTTCGATGAACACCTGGCAGAGAAAGTGCGATGCGGCTTCGACATCCATACCGCTTTCAGCACCTCAGCCCTGGCCGCCCCGGTCTTTGCCGCCGCTGCCACGCGTGCTCAGATTGATCACTCGTTCTACGTGGACGACCTGCTGATGAACGTGGCCCGCACGACCATCAGCCCGGGCTCGGCGCTGGAGGGTTATACCATCGCCCAGGTGGAAAGGAGATTCGATATCTCTGTTATCCTGTACAGAGGTGCGGACACCCTGGACCTGCACCCTTCCCCCGACATCGCGCTTCACGCTGGCGATCACCTGGTGGTTTTTGCCTCACTGGAGGCATTGGCCGATCTACAAAGGATGAGTGGAGAGCAACCGAGCCCTGCCAGGGGCAAGAGGGATAGCCCGCGTCGCCGGTGGCTGAAACGCCTGTTCTCCCCGAGGAAATCGACGGAATAGTGAAACGAGCTGACCGGGAAGAACGTCCGCTGATCGCCGTAGTCGGACCGTGTGCTTCGGGGAAATCGACGCTCGTGCAGGCGCTGCGAGAGCAAGGGTACAACGCCCGCGAGGTAGTACAGGAACACTCCTGTGTACCCACAATGTGGCAGCGTATCACTCAACCTGACGTGTTGATCTTCTTGGACGTCTCGTGGCAAACTGCTCGCCAGCGCCGGCCCACCGATGCCAGCGCAACTTGGTGGGACAAGATGAAACGGCGTCTGGATCACGCCCAACAACACGCGGATATCTACATCCTGACCGACGAGTTGACGCCACAGGAAATCCTCGGCATAGCGCTGAATTCCCTCTCTCTGCCCCTTGGGGCTGGCTAGAACCGGTGCATGCCTCCTCGTGCCATCTGAGCCTCGATTTGGTCCAGAGAGGGAAGACCTGCTTCCTCCAACCGCTTGGAGGCAGATGGCGGGACGTCCAGCGCTGTAGCCTTGCCGACAGGGCAATCGAAGGTGCCATGATTCGCCACCCAGAGAAGAGCGCGAAGAAACCACTGAGGTCCATAGGGGGGAAAACGAGCGCGACGTTGCGCTTGAGGACCAGTGGCAGGGTGCTTCTAGCATCAGACGATAAAACTGGAACGATGGGCTGCACCATAGCGTAAAGCCTCGTCCAGGAAAGCCCCGATGTTCTCCAAGGGCGTTCCCGCCACAATGCCGTTGCCAGCAGCGATGCACATGCCGCCGTTGGGACCATCGAAGGTGTCGATGAGAAAACGCACCTCCTCCCGGACGCCCTGGGGGTCTTTTTCCTGCAAGGCATGCTGCACATCAATGCCCGCCAGAAAGGTC
>Ga0180438_10003441_pt1 | contig 23990 bp, 20 predicted proteins | sample SS_ome_12_FD_132455 | JGI IMG/M metagenome (GOLD analysis project Ga0180438, IMG submission 132455) | Hypersaline lake sediment archaeal communities from the Salton Sea, California, USA - SS_3_D_2 metaG | ecosystem: Environmental > Aquatic > Non-marine Saline and Alkaline > Hypersaline >...
AAGACGCTACAGGAGAGGCGCAATATCAACCTTCAAATGGCATCACGTTTCGTGTAAACTGAAGGGGAAAGTCTCTCTTATTTCTTCACCCGATTTGTCCCAAAGATTTTGACGACATACAGCCCGTCGCTCCCGCTGGCCTATAGTATTGGTCAGAGAGCCTGGATTCCAGGCATCTTTGCTTTTTATACCCATTTGGACCATAGTCCATAGGTATCGCTCCCGCACAGCCACAATAGGCTAAGGGACTCATATCGCAGAGATAGTCTCTGAGCCCGCTGGCCAGCAACTATCAGGCTCTGGCCCGCACACCTATGTGGCTGGTTGGCACAAGGTGACGTTCCATCATCAACTCATCGGGTGACAGCCCTATCGCCAGGCCGATCATTTGCGGCAAGTGCAAGATTGGCAGGTTCAGCCGCGTCCCAAGCTCACGCGCGGCACGTGGTTGATACGCGTCGAGCATCGTATGGCACAGAGGGCAGGGGGTGACCATCACGTCAGCCCCTTCATCCTGCGCTTCTTTAATATGCTGCCCGCTCATCCTCAAAGCAGGTTTGTTTCGCACCATCAGGGCGTGAAAACCACAACACTTATTGGCTCCGCTGTAGCGCACCTCAGTAGCACCCAATACCTGGATCAACTCGCCCAGAGAACGTGGGTCATAGGGATCATCCCGATAGCCGTGCACGTTGCCGGGTCGCAAGAGATGGCATCCATAGAAGGGCGCAACGCGTAATTCCGTCAGGGGAGAGGTCACGAGTTCGCCGATTCGCTCCAAACCAATGTCGTCGATAATCACGTAAAGCAGGTGCTTGACGATGATGTTCCCCTCGTAGACCAGCCCCACCTTATCGAGAGCGCGGTTGATGCGCGCTCGCAAAACGTCGTCTCGTTTGAGGCGCTCATTGTCTTCGGAGAGAGCAAGTTGGCAGGTGCTGCAAACGTTGACCATTGTCTGGACATCCGCCTGCTCTGCCATCGCCAGGGTCCGGGCGTTGATTGCCAGTTGAAGGTCCTCATCCTCGACACCCAATCCACCACACTCGCGGGAACCGCAGCAGGCCGCATCGTCAAGCGTGATCCACTCGATGCCCAGGCGCTCGAAAGCCCGTCGTGTAGCAGCGTCAAGTTCGACCGCGCTTCGTAGCGCCGAACAACCGGGATAATAGGCGTATTTCACGTCTGGTCCTCCTGGAGTGCTCTGGCGATCACGTCTAATTCCTCGACGTTACGCATGCGGTTGCGATTCAGAAGACCGTCTATCAGGCCCTTCAACAGCAGCCGTCCCCGAATGACCAACACGATAGCATGGGGCAGCTCTGACAGGACGCGCCAACCCTTCGAGCGCAGCATCAGCGTGACCGGGCTCACTAACCCCTGGCGAACCGTGAGGTCGCGATAGACGTGGTGGTGGTGTGCCACGTCGCCGATATCTTGGGCAACAATCTGGCGACGCAGACCATCAATCGCATGTTCAAGAACGCGAATATCAGTCGGGCAGGCTTGTGTACACTCATAGCAGGAGACACACTCGGCGATATGCCCCACTTCATATGCCGTACCTGCGCGGGGACCTCCGTCGCGAGGGTCTAAGGCGGTTTTGGCAAGTTGAACCAAAGCCGCCGGTCCGGCGAATTTCTCCCCATAGGCGGGACACATCGAGGTACATAGTAGGCACTCGATGCAGTCCATCATCTCGGCTGCCGGGGCCATCTCTGTCGCGGTCAGTGGTTCGGGAAAGCCGGGGTACGGCTCCTTGCGCTTGAGCAGAGGGTCGAGGCTCATCGTTCGCGCGTCGAAATCTTGACGATCGACGACGAGGTCTCGGACGATCTGGTGGTTCGGCAGTGGCTCGATGACCATTTCAGGTTCGGCGGGCTCCCAGCAGGCCAGCACAGGCCGCCCATTCACTTGCACCCCACATGCCCCACACTTCTTGACCCCGCAAAACCAGCGGTAGGCCAGACTTTGGCCTTGTTCGTGGATGATCCGCTCCAGCACGTCCAGCACCCTCATGTTGGGTTCGTGTGAGACCTCGAAGGTCTCGTAGCGTGGTGCATCGTCAATATCTGGCGCGAACCGGAAGATCTTTGCCCGAACAAACTCGTTGTCGGTCATAGTGCCTCGCTAATAGTCAACTTCGAAGTAATCGGCGATTTCGTGGGCAGGCTTCACATATAACAGTTCGACGGGTTTGGTGGAGAGCTTCAACTCGCCGTTTTCGCGTGACCCTATAACGTGTTGGAGCCAGTTCACATTATCTGTTACGGGGTAGTCCTCGCGATAGAAGCCACCCCGGCTTTCTTTTCGAAAGAGAGAAAAGCGAATGATCAATTCGCAGGCATCGAGCATATCCTGAACATCAACGGCATCTACCCAATCCGCATTGTAGCGTCGGGAGATGGTGCCCAAACGCATATCTGCCAGCGATTCCTCCCGTATTCGTTGCAGGGAGGCCAACCCCTGCTGCATTCCTTGTTCGCTCTTGAGGAACCCCATGTGCTCCCACATCACGTCGCGGATTTGGCCCTTCACCTGTGCGGGGAGGCGTCCATTCACGGGCTCAGTGGTGAACAGGTCGGTCAGCCGCTTGACCTCGGCCTCGGCTTGAACGGAGTCTGGTTCGAGCCACGGCTGAGAGCGTACGTGTTCATTGATGTGGCGCGCTACGATCATGCCGTCGTAGACCACGTTGGGCAGGCCGCCTGTGATTAATGCCGCCACCGACCCGGCAGCATACAGGCCGGGCACGTCGGTTTCCATCGTATCTCCGTTTGCGCGCACCCCCCCGACGTTCATGTGCCAGGTGATGCCATTCTCAAACAGGTCTCGCGCCGGGTCCAGACCCAGCTTATGGAAGAACTGTGTCTGGTGGAGCCATTTGTCCATGATCTCCGGGTCAACGTGTCGATAGCTGGTAAAGTACCCGCCGTCGAAACGCGCCTTCCCCTCCTGCACTTGACGCAGCAGGTGCTTAAGCTGGGTGATGTATGGCACCGGATTCTCAGGATACATGTTACCATCGAAGAACATCTCGCCGTTGCTATTGAACAACTGGGCGCGATCCTGCGTGCCGGGCAGAGGATTTGGATACAGGTGCAGGCGCATCCAGGCGTCGGGCTTGCGCACGTCCGATACGTGGTACCATTGCATTTCAATGTTCTGGAGTTGTGCGCCTGCATTGTAGGCCAACACCCAACCGTTTGCCGCCCCTTCGCGCGTGCCTGTCGAGCGTTTTGACAGGTGATTGGAGTGGCCGGTTGCCAGGACGACGGCCTTGGCCTGGATGACGTAAATCTCGCCGTGCAGGAAGTCCAGCGCCACGGCTCCTACGACGCGCCCGTCCTTCTGCAGCAACGCGGTGACCGACGTCTCTTCCAGCAAACGAATCTTGCGATGCAGCACTTCCTTGCGCAGCGCGTTCATCAGCGTTGCGCCCGACATGCCCATCTTGGGTGCCCATGCCTGCGTCTTATGGGGAATGTCGGTGACGATTGCGCCGCGTTCGTCTCGCAAAATGTAGAGGCCGAGCTTCTCCAGCCAAGCCCAGAATTCCTCGTGGTGGAAGTGCGTTGACTTCAGCAAATATTCCTGGTCCCCAAGGTAGTGTGTGTACTTGCCGAGAAACTCCATCGTCTTGTGGATAGCCTCTTCGTTTTGCTCGTCGCTCTCAGAGGAAAAGAAATCGAGGCTGCCGGCAAATATCGAGCAGCCGCTCTTGCCCAGCAATCCTTTGACGACGAGCAGCACATCAAGCCCCAGGTCGTGAGCTTCCAACGCGGCCCGAGCGCCCGCTCCGCCGCCGCCAATGACGAGTACATCTGCACGTACGTGTTGAACCAAGCCTACCCCCTTTTGCCCCTCTGATGGCGACTACGACGTATTCCCGTTTCCTTCGAGGGCTTCGAGCACCCGCTCTGCCGTGACCGGCATTGAATTCAAAGGCGCTCCAATTGCATCAGATATGGCATTGACAATCGCTGGCGGTGCGAGAATGATCGGCCCCTCTGCCATGCCTCGCGCGCCGTATGGACCGTATGGCTCTGGCGTTTCGAGGAACTTGACAATGGTTTTTGGTATGTCTCTGACAGTTGGAATCAGATAGGACTCCAAAGAGTAATTCAGGGTCTTTCCCTCTCTGACAATCAGTTCTTCCAGGATGGCACCGCCCAACCCCATTGCCATTCCCCCCTCGGCTTGTCCGAGAGCGCCATCGGGGTTCAGAACCCGTCCGATGTCCTGCACCAAGACTAATTCTTCTACAGTGACCTCCCCTGTTTCCAAATCTACCAGCACCCTGGCAACGGCGGCTCCGGCGGTAAAAAAGCCGGGCGCATGAGGATAGCTATCCTCGTCGAAAATGTCATCGGGATAGTCCATTGCATAATAGCCACTGGAATTGAGTTGGTAGTTCCTCTGGCGGGCTTTCTGAGCCAACTCGGCAACAGATATCGCGAGCTTCTCTTCTTCGGCAAAAAGGAAGCCGCCACGCAGGCTTAGCTTCTCTTCGGGGATTCCTGTTTCTTCGGCGGCGGTCTTCAACAGCCCTCGGCGGATGGGAAGCGCCGAGCGCAGGATGGCGTTGCCGGACGTAAACGTGACCCGGCTCGCACAGGAGGCTCCTGCCTCGACGGTCTTATCCGTGTCCGGCGTAATGACCCTGACCGCAGAGAGTTCTACACCCAGTTGCTCGGCGGCCAGTTGGGCCAGAACCGTATAAGCTCCCTGTCCCATATCGACGGCGCCGGTTCGCAGAATCACCGACCCATCGACAGCCATCTCCAGCACAGCGCCCGCGCAGTCAGGTAGATTCCGCCCGATGCCAAAGCTTTCCAGCATGGCCGCTATTCCCCACCCGCGACGCAAGTGTGCGGGCAATCGGTCATCACTCTGGTCACGCTCTTTCCAACCTGACAGCCGGACTGCTTCGCCGATGGACTCAGTTGGACTGCTCCCCTGCCTGACCTTCGCGCCCGTTGGCAGCTTCATCCCCTCCTGCAGCGCATTTCGCAGGCGGATTTCCACCGGGTCTACCCCTACCGCCTGGGCGATGGCGTCCATCTGTCGTTCGCAGGCAAAGTGAGCCTGATACTGCCCAAAGCCCCGCATCGCGCCGCAGATCGGATTGTTGGTCAGGACCGTATACGACTCAATATGAGAGTTGGGAACGTAGTAGGCTCCTGTCACGTGGGAAGCCAGGACGCTCATCACATTCATGCCCATATTGGCGTAAGGTCCAGTATCGCCGATTGCCTGGACATCCACACCGAGGAGCTGACCGTCCGTCGTTACCGCGCTGCGATAGTGAATGGTGACCGGGTGGCGCTTCACGTGGGTGAGAATCGATTCCTCTCGCGACCTGATTAGCCGCACTGGGCGTCCGGTTGCCTGTGCTAGCAGCGCTGCATGAATCTGGACGTGCGCCTCATCCTTGCCGCCAAAGGCCCCACCGACGCGGGGCACAATCACCCGCACCATGGACTCAGGAATGCCGAGGGACCGGGCGATCTGCGTTCGGTCACGATGAGGCGTCTGGCAAGACGTATAGACCACCACCATTCCATCTGACTCGACCAGAGCTACCGCCCCTTCAGGTTCAAGATAGGCGTGCTCGACGGTCTGGGTTGTATAGGTGTTCTCGACGATGATGTCCGCCTGCTCGAAGGCAGCACTGACATCGCCGCCATCAATCACGACGTGTCCATATATGTTGTCTCGATCAGGCCAGACGCGAGGTGACTCGGGCTTCACCGCCTCCAGGGGGTTGAAAATGCCCGGTAGCGGTTCATAGTCCACTTCAATAGCTTGGAGGGCTGCCTGTGCAGCCGCTTCATTTTCGGCGGCGATGGCCGCCAAAGCGTCGCCCTGGTAGCGGGCATAGTCTTCGATGAGCAACGGTTGGTCAGAATCGTAGACCAGATAGCTGTTCTCGCCGGGAATATCCTCGTGCGTGATCACGGCTGCCACCCCCGGCAATGCCCGTGCCTTGCTCACGTCGATATTCACGATTCGCGCCGATGGGTGTGTGGTGTAAAGAAGCTTCCCGACCAGCATCCCCGGAAACGTCAGATCAGGCGTATACCGTGCCTGTCCGGTGACGATGTCGTGGCTTCCTACCGCAGTGGTTCGCTTACCCAGTATCTTCGTTGCTGACATCGATGTCTCTCACTCTGCCACTCGTGCATTGACTTCGTCGGCTGCGGCGAGGACCGCCTTGATAATATTGTGGTAATCCGTACAGCGACAAAGGTTACCCTCGATAGCCTGCTCGACATCCTGCGCTTCGGGCTTAGGATTGTGCATGAGTAGAGCGTAGCAGGACATAATCATGCCGGGCGTGCAATATCCGCATTGAAACGCCCATTCCTCGGCAAAGTGATGCTGGAGGGGGTGCAACTGCCCGTTCACCGCCAGTCCTTCCAGGGTAACCACCTCTGAACCATCGGCCTGCGCAGCCAGCACCAGGCAACTGTTGACCGCCAGCCCATCCATGACCACGATGCAGGAGCCACAATCCCCCTGGCCGCAGCCCTCTTTGACGCTGGTCAGGCCCAGATCTTCACGAAGCACGGCCAGCAACGTCTTACCCGGCTCGACGGCAATCAGCCTGGGGGTACCATTAACGGTGAATCGCAATTCAGTTTCCGTCATCAACAGATTTCTCCGTCAACTGCTCCATGCATTTCGCGAGCGCCCGCCTCACCAGAACCGCTATCATTTTGGTTCGATACTCCGCACTGGCGCGCGCATCGGTAATTGGCGACGCACCGTTTACCGTCTCGTTGGCGACCTCGGCGATTACCTCAACGCTCAGGCCCTCACCGACCATCATTTTTTCTGCCGACGACGCCCGTATCGGGGTGGGGGCCACGGACCCAAGCGCGATGCGGGCTTCCCGCACTTTGTAACTTTCGTCCACTGTGAGCCTCGCGGCCACGCTGACCACGGCGATCATGAGCGCTTGCCGTTTGCCAAGCTTGATGAAACTTGACGCCGTTTTGCCCGATGGAACCGGCACACGGATTTCTTTGATGATTTCGCCGGGTTTAAGGGCTGTTTGCCGGTAGTCCACGAAGAAATCGGCCAACGGCATGGTGCGCTCGCTAGCTGCGCTCGCCACCACTACAGACGTGTCGTAAACCAGCAATGGGAGAGCGGAGTCGGCTGCGGGGGACGCATTGGCCAGATTGCCGCCAATCGTGCCGCGATTGCGGGTAGCGGGCCCGCCAACCGCCTCGCAAGCGGCTGCCAGGGCAGGAAACATCTCCCGCATCACCTTCGATTCGATAACTTGAGTATGCGTCACGCGCGATCCGAGACGGACCAGATCTTTTTCAACCGAGATCGTGTCGAGGGGGAGCAGCCTGAGGTCGATCAGCACGTCCGGCTGGACAACACCGGCCCGCATCTGGACGATCAGATCGGTCCCCCCCGCGATCAGCCTGGCACCTGTTGGGTTCTCCCCCAGAATGGCCGACGCCTCCTCCAGCGTAGTCGGCGCGACATATGCTGGCCTGTTCATGTGCCTTCCTTACACATTAGAATTTGCTATACCCCCAGAACCTATCAGGAATCTCCGTTAACTCTCGAAGGTCCAGCCGGTCCAGCATTTCGTCGGTGACTTCTTGAACTCGCCTTACGACATCAGTTTCGTCTACTGTCTGCACAGCACGCTCTTCCATGACGATCTTTCCATCCACGAGCACGGTCTCAACGTCATTCCCGTTTGCGTAATACACCACTCGGTGAACAGGCATGTTGAGTGGGGCAATGTGCGGACTCGCGGCGTCCACGATAATGATGTCAGCTTTCTTGCCCGGCTCTAACGATCCCAGGTCATCATCCACACCCAGGGCGCGTGCAGCATCAATAGTGACCATCTCCAGGACCTTGCCTGCTGGTAAATAGCTGGGATCGCGGTAGAAGAACCGGTGATAGCGCGTGGCCTGAAACATGTGACGGAACATGTCACAGCTTCGATCTGGCGAGGGTGCGTCCGATCCGAGTACCACGGTCACCCCTGCATCCAGCAATTCTGGTACCGGGCAGCGTCCCAGAATCGAGGCGATGGCGCTTGGGTTGTGCGCAATCCGGGTGTCGGTTTGTCGGCAGATATCGATCTCTTCGTCGGTAAGTTCGGTGGCGTGGGATAGCAAGGCGTCTGGGCCGAGCAGGTTCAACTCTTCGTGTGCGTACTTCACCGTGCCTCGCGTATGGCTATCCTGGGTGAAGAGGACACCGTACGCTCTCGTCATCTCCCGCACGATCTGTGCCTGGCGACGCCGGTCTCGTTCTATCGTCTCGTCAAGGTCGACATGGTCTGGGTGATACGTGTGAAACATCAGACAGATATTGAGTCGGCCACCAACCTGGCGGTGCCAGCGCTTAATAAGTGTTTCACAGACCTCCAGTTGGTCGGCAAAGCTGACGAGCACTTCTTTAGGATGAGCACCTTGCCATTGGACATACCGGCGTGGAAAAGGCGGGCATCGTGGCCCGACGGCTAAAAACTCTCTGACGCCCACCTGTTGCACCGCTTCGCAGTGTCTGTTGCCATACACAGGATCGTCTGTGCGCATGGCCATATCGGCCTGTGGGATAGCGCCGCCACCGCCGAGAAAAGTGACGCCGCACGTCACGCCAAACTTCAGGCGTTCGATGGCCGTCCGCAACCCATCCAGGTACCAGAACTCCTTTGTTGAGCCCTCTGTGTAGATGACTTCACAGGCGCGCTGCCATCCACCAGGGCGATCCACCCCCAGGGTTTTCACCAGCCCATGACCGGCGTGACCATGAGCGTCGATCAAGCCCGGCATGACGATTTTGTGGCTGGCATTCAGCGTTCTCTCTGCCCGGTGTCTGGCGAGCACGTCCCGCGTCTGGCCGACGGCGACGATGCGATCCCCCGCAATGGCGACAGCGCCTTCATCGATCACCTGTCGCGTAGGATCCATCGTGATGAGTGTCCCATTGGCGATAATGATGTCGACCGGATCGGGTGATTCAGGCATCAGGTGTGCGCTCCGCAGGGCGATGGGGCATCAGTCATCGCCGGTGTCGTCGTCTCCGCTATCGATGGCGTACAGCCTGAAACTACACAGAGGATCTCCCTCCATGATCGTCGAGGTGAGCTGCAAGCGGATTTTTTCGTTATACGAGCCGTATTCAGCGTGGTCCGTGCTGCAGGCGACGATAGTGCCCACTCGCGGATGGTGCTCTCGAAAGTAACGTGCCCACTCGCACTCAAGAACCTGCCAGGTCAGTTCCTTCTCCGTGCCGCGAATGATGTTTCGCTCTAGACCGGCTGTGAAGATATCAGGTTGTTCATAGCCCTTCTCGAAACGTGCCCGCTTGCCGGTCAGATAATCAGCAGCCGGCAACCGTTCTGTCTGATTGACCACATTGGCGTACAGCATGGCATCGTAGGCAATCAGTTCGCCTCTCTTACCATGTTGCTCGATGAGCGTCTCGGCCAGCCGGGCAATGCTGTGATAGAAGAGGTGAAGAGCGTCATACGTCGAAATGTTCTTCTCCACGTTCAAATCGAGGAAATGCCGAACGATTTGCGAGAAGGGCGGAGATGCGCTGATGATCCGCTGCGCTTCTGATGCAGACACACCCTCAATCGGGGCTGAGAAAATCTCTGATGCCAGTGCATTAACGCGCTCTGCTACGTCAATGCGATTCTCCTTCTGCGCTTCTGTCCAGCCATCCGACAAGATCTTCGTAAGCAGTTCGTCCTCTTCTTCTCGGAGCGCCTGTTGCCACAATTCTACGGCCAGTTGGGCACCCAGTCGCTCGATCAGATACTTCAGCCAATGCAGGTGGAACGCAAAGTGATCCACGTAGTGGACCCCAAGCTGCATCGGGAAGACACGCATATGGCATGGTACATATTTCATCATTGAATTCTCCGCTCTAGAAACCTGCCCCGGCCCCTATTGCCAGAGAACTGGCCATCTTGCACGATGATCTCTCCTTGTGAGACAGTCACTTTAGCAAAGCCGCGAGCCTTCATCCCTTCAAACGGGGTCCACTTGACGTTGCCATGCATCTCTTCGCCACGAATCATCCGCTCTTCGTCTGGATCGACGACGACTAGATCGGCATCGCTACCGGGAAGAAGCGCGCCCTTTTGGGGGTACAGTCCAAAGACCTTCGCCGGGTTGGTGCTGAGAAGCTCCACCATGCGGTTGATCGTGATCCGTCGTTTCAGCACCCCTTCGGTGTAAATCACGGGTAAACGTGTCTCGATTCCCGGCAGGCCGTGAGGGGTTTGGCTGAAGTCTCCCTGTCCTTGATCCTTCTGCGCTTTTCCGAACCCACAGTGATCAGAGCCAATGGTGGAAATCGTCCCGTCCGAAATACCTTCCCAGAGCGCGTCTACGTCGTCCTGCCCTCGGAGCGGTGGGCTGCAAATGTACCTGCCTCCGTTGTCTCGTTGGTACACGTCTTTGGTCAGCGCGAGATAGTGCGGGCATGATTCCGCGACGACGTCATCGCCATTTGCCTTGGCAGCCCTCACCAGGTCGAGACCCTCACGGGTGGACAGGTGTACGATGTAGAGCCGTCCCCGGCATTGGCGATTTAAGTAGAGCGCGCGGTTAACAGCCTCGGCTTCCACCAGGTTGGGCTTGACATTTGGGAAGTCCTCCGGTCTGTTGCGCCCACTGCCAAGAAAGCGGTCCTGCTGGTACTCCGCCATCGCGTTGTTCTCGGCGTGAACCATCAGGGTCCCACCGCAATCCCTAAGCGCGGAGAGCATCGCGTGGAGAACTGCGTCGTCAACCATGCGCCCCTGCTTGCGGTAGACCATATAGACCTTGAAAGAGGCAATCCCTCTTTCGACGAGATCACATACGTCGTCCAACATTTCATCGGACGACTGGGTTGGCACAACGTGCAGACCATAGTCTACGACAACCTCGTCGTCCGCCTGCCCGCGTCGCCATTCGAGGACCTGTATTAGGTTTAGACTTTTGTCCCACTGGATAGCGAAATCGATGAGCGTGGTGGTGCCGCCATACGCTGCGGATACAGTGGTCGAGTAGCAATCGTCATCCGAAATCTCACCCTTGTACGGATGGGCCATATGAACGTGGGGATCTACAAGCCCGGGTAAGACAAGCTTTCCGCGCGCGTCAATCTCCTGACGACCCTCACCGAACGCTCCCCAGGCACCAAGTGCGAGTATCTTGTCGCCCTGAACGGCAATATCAGCCGGTAATGTGGCGTCCGGTGTAACGACAGCGCCATTGCGAATCAAGAGGTCGATCATCTACGATTGCGCCTCGCTTCGGTTCATGGGCTTGACCATCACTGCGGCACTCTCCCCAGAACGATTGCCAGCAATGCCCCCCGCACCAGGACGCCATTGAAAGGCTGGCGGAAGTAAGCCGCGCCAGGATAGTCGTCCACGTCCTCTGCCAGTTCGCCCACCCTGGGCAGGTGGTGGAGCACCGTTACAACGTCAGACGCCTTTTCCAGCATCGCCCTGTTCAGAACATACGACCCCCGCATAGCCTCATAGTCCTCCGGGTTCTCCAATCTTTCTTTTTGAATCCGGCAGACGTACACGACATCCGCGTCGAGAACAGCGCTCTGGAGGTCTTGTGTTTGCTTGAATGAACGCCCCCGCTCCTTCACGATATCCAGAATCCAGGGACTGGTTTCGAAACCGGGTGGGCTGACGAAGGTGAAGTCAACATCGTAGTGGGAGAGGCCCAACGTCAGCGAGTTCGTCGAACGAGTGTGCTTCAGGTCTCCTGCTAAGGCAACCTTTAAGCCGTCGAGTTGCCCTCTCTCCTTGATGATTGTCAGCATATCCAGCAACGCCTGGGTGGGATGCTCGTTGGTGCCATCCCCGGCATTCAACACTGGAACGCGGGAGAAACGCGCTGCCTCTTCGGCTGCACCGGCTTCAGGGTGTCTGAGGACAATCGCGTCCACGTAGTTGTCTATGGTGCGGATGGTGTCGGCAAGCGATTCGCCCTTCCAGGCCGACGAGGTGCTCTTGGCGTCGGCCATCGAGGTGATCTGCCCGCCGAGGCGAAGCATGGCGACCTCGAATGAAAGCCGCGTTCTGGTGCTCGGTTCGTAAAAGAACGTGGCTATCACTTTGTCTTCGAGGATTTTGGCGGGTTTCTTGCCGGTAATCGCCTCTTCGAGACCTGTGGCGATGTCGAGAATGCCGTCGATTTCCTCCCGCGTCAAGCCTTTCAGCCCGGTTACGTGGTCCAGCTTAATCATTCAGAATCCGCCTCTCTCTCTATGATGTGTCGCTCGGCATAGCCTCCGGCGACCTGATGCAGCTATTGACAGCTTCCAAAACGCGGCCTATGTCCGGTCCCTCGATATCCTTATGGGTGACCATGCGAACTTCCTGCGGGCCAATCATCTTGGCCTTCACGCCCAAATCCGCAAGCTGTTGGCAGAACGCAGGCGCATCAAGATCGTGTGGCTCTAGGCTGACGTGAATGATGTTCGTCTGAACCTGTTCGAGGTCAACGTCAAGACCCAATTCGATCAGTCCTTCGGCCAGTGATCGCGCGTTCAGATGATCCTTGGCCAGACGCTCCACCATTTCCTCCAGCGCAACAATCCCGGCGGCAGCGAGAATGCCTGCCTGACGCCACCCCCCTCCAATCCGCTGCCGCATTCGGCGCGCTTTGCGGGTAAGACTTTCAGGCCCCATGAGCAGTGAGCCGATGGGGCACCCCAGCCCTTTGCTCAGACAAACAGCTACCGCGTCAACTTGCTCGCTCAATGCGGCCACGGTTGCTCCGAGCGCAATAGCGGCATTGAATATCCTGGCCCCATCAAGGTAGACGCTGATATCATGTTGCTTCGCAAGATCGCACACCTCGGCGATGTGATCTCCGGGTACAGCCAGCCCGCGATTCAGGTCGTGTGTATTCTCAAGGCAGATCAGGGTGGTTGGGGCTTTCTGAAGATCGGATGGGTGAAGTTCTTTCCGTAGCGCCGTCAGATCGTAGCGTCCCCTGGGAGCATCTATCGCTCTGGGCTGAACACCGCACGTCGTTGCCAGACCGCCGACTTCCAGGTTGTAGATGTGTGAATCTCTATGCACCACGATCTGATCGCCATAACTGCAAAGGGACAAAACGGCCACCTGGTTTGCCATGGTGCCAGAGACGAGGAACAGGCCAGCCTCCTTGCCAAACAACGCTGCTCCCATTTCCTCAAGTTGGCTGACCGTCGGGTCCTCGCCCAGCACGTCGTCGCCGACGACGGCGTTCCGCATGGCGTCGCGCATTCGATCTGTGGGTGTAGTTACCGTATCGCTGCGCAGATCAATGGACTTTGCCATAGGAGCTATCCAGCAACTACGCCAGTAGCTACCTGGGTGAACTGGTAGCGAACACCGGCAGCGGTGATCTCGCCGCTCGTTGTCGAAAGTACGGTGACTCCTGGCTCACCCTCGCCACTCGCCTGGACTCCAAAAGGCACAAATCGGCCCCACGAATTCCCTTGGAACAGTTGGTCTCCAAACTCCGGCTTCGCTCCGCACGGCCAGCCGTATGCATACCAGAACAGTCCCGCAGATGGCTCCATAATCTCGGCGCTGACCGTCCCCCAGGGCAAATCCTCGTGTGGGTAGGTGTCCTTGCTGCGGGTTCCGTGATTGCAGATCGAATACCCCCACGCCTCCAGGATTGGGTTCTCCATCGGATCGTGCTCTCTATTGGCGTGGTCGGACAGCAATCCAGCGAGTGTGCGGACGCTCAATTCCCCGCGCAGCCCCTTGGCCAATTGGCGACCTCTCTCCAGGCGAACCGAATTGTTATTTTCCAGATTGGAGAGAAGCGTGTGCGGAGCGTTGTGATTGACGAGGGTTGACGATAAATAGCAGTTCACGGCGAAGACGGCCCCCGGGTTGCTCCGCGAGAAGTGGTGATTGACGGCGATTCCAAAGTTGCCAACTTCGATGTGCGCCAGGTCACCTTTTGCATCCGCCAGCAGAACCGAGTATGCGGGATGAGCTTTGCCTTCCGACTGGAATAGCGCCAGGGCATCCTCGACGCTTTCGCAGGTGTTCATCATCTTCTCGGTGATGTCGGCGTAAGCAGTGGGCGTTCCCGAAACCTCGGCATCCTCGTTCTCGATGACCATCGCGCAGGTAAACGCCAGCCCGGCTTCGTTAACGCCTCTCGTCGTCTCCCCCGGTCTGGCGAAATAGCCTCGTTCGGTCAGGCTGTGTTCGGTTGTTGATACCAACTCCGTCCCCACGTGAGCCAAACCCTTGGTGGGTCTTACCGCCTTCACAAAAGTCCGCACATCGTAGGGGTTATCGCTCACGCTGCCAATGAAAGCATCGCCGTTCTTACTGAAACGAGGGCCTGTAGCGCCGACGAGGAAACAACCAGTTGGAGTTGCCATCCTGAATACCTCTCAGAATTCCTTTCGCACGGGCACAGTTGATTGCTTGTGAGGCTACGGGCCAGCGCGCCCACTAGAAACGATACTGGCCGGGCTTGACAACAATTCGCCAGACAATCGTGGCGATGAAGGCAGCCAATGTCAGGAATAAGAGAATAAGGCCACTTACGGACCACGAGAAACCGTCGATGAATGTGCGGTCAGGATGCGCGCCAAACGCGCGCGAATCCATCGCCACGGCCAGACTCTCCACCCGCCGCAGCGCGCTGGCCAGCATAGGCATCATGTAGCGCCGGTACATCTGGATCCGCTCGGAGATCGGGTTCGAGGCCGGTTTGATGCCGCGCACCATTTGCGCTTCTCTGACAATCGTAAACTCGGTTTCAAACACGGGGAGGCTTAGCATTCCCAGAAACAGCATCCACGCATAGCGATAGTTTACGCCCATCGAAATGACAGCGACGACCAGGTCACGCGGGCTGGTGGTGCGCACAAAAACGTACGAGGCGGCCAAAATCGCCACAACCCGGGAGGCGAACAGGAAGCCCACCTGGACCCCGTCCGAGTGAATGGCGAAGAACCAAACCTTTGCTATTAACTCTCCATCGTGGCGATTGGTAACGTGGAAGAACATGAGAAACGTCCCCATCGCCAGAAACCACACCCATGCGCGCAGCAAGCTGCCCAATGCTATCTTGCTGAACAAGACCGCGATCAGGAACACAATTGCTATCTCGATAGCGACCTGCCACCATTGCCACATGATGAAGGGCAGTGTGGAAGCGAAGAACAACCAAACGATCTTCGAGAGGGCGTCCATGCGGTGTACGAGGGAGTCGGAAGGAAAGTAGCTGTACAGTCGATTGTCAATCATGGTGTCCTGGGTCCCTAGGTAAAGATGGCCTCAATGGATTGGCTGAACTGGTCGAGCGTGACCGTGTGCGCTGGCAGCGAGAAACCTCGCTCGGCAAGCGCGTTTGTCAGCTCGACAATAGGAGGCGCGAGCAATTCCGCGCGCTCCAGCAAGTCAGCATCCTTGAACAGTTCCACGGGCTTACCGTCAAACACCAGTCGCCCTTCGTGCATTACTACTGCGCGCTCGGCGTGTTCGGCCACCAAACGCATATCGTGTGTGATGAAGAGAATGGTGATGCCGCGCGCGCGCAATTGCTCAAAAAGGAACCTCACCAGGTTGATCAAGTTTCCTTCGTCCAGGCCGTAGGTGGGTTCGTCGAGAATCAACAGGCGCGGCCTCAGCACCAACATCGTCGCGACGCTCAACCGCCGTTTCTCACCACCGCTCAGGGTGAAGGGATGGCGTGCTTCCATGCCGCTCAACTTGAGCGACGCGATAGCGTCGGCAACAATTTGCTCAATCTCTTGTTCGGATTTGCCCTGGACTTCCAGACCGTATGCAATCTCGTTACGGACTGAGTCAGCCAGGAATTGATGCTCCGGGTACTGAAATACGTAGCCTGTCATGGCGTGGATTCTATGGCGCTCCAGCTTCGTCACTGAAGTGCCGCCTAATCGCACCACTCCCGTCTCCGGCTTGAGCAGGCCAACCAGCAGGCGGGCCAGAGTCGATTTTCCGGAGCCATTCTTGCCGACAATGGCCACCACTTCGCCCGTGCTCACCTCCAGAGAGACATCCCTGACGGCTGGCTGTTCGAAGCGAGGGTAGGTATAGCTGACACCTTCTGCGTCAACCACCAGTTGGCCTTGGCTATTATCCTCCACAGCATTGTCCGGCAGAGAGACAGGTTTGTGATTGGGCGGTCCGTTTACCTGTGCAGCAAACTCTTCGACGCTCAGAGGAATGCGCTCAAAATGGAACCACTGCCGTGTTCTAAGCGCGGCGTTGGCGATTTGAGGTAGGCCGATGTTATGCTTGGTAGTCAGGTGTTGGTCATACTTCTCTATCAGCGTGCGTGGCGGGCCAAAATCCACGACGGTTCCGTTTTCCATGATGAGCAGTTTGTCAGCCGCGTGAATCATCTCGTCCAGTTCGTGCTGCACCAGCAGAATGGTCTTGCCGCTGTCACGCAGACTGCTGACAAACCGGAGAACCTCACGCCCGGACTTGGCATCCAGGTTGGCCGCAGGCTCGTCGAGCAGCAGGACGGGTACGTCCATGGCCAGCACCGACGCAATCGCCACCCTCTGCTTTTCGCCGCCCGACAGCTCGATAACCTGTTTGTCGGCCATATGCGTCAGATTCACGGCTTCCAACGCACGCTGGACGTGGTCCAGGCACACGGCGGGGTCAAGCTTCAGATTTTCCACACCAAACGAAATCTCGTCACGCACAAACAGGTTACAAAACTGCGCATCCGGATCTTGCATGACCAGACCGACTCGCTGCGCGATGTCTGCCACGCTGAGTTGGCTGAGGCCCTCGCCTCCAACCTCGACGCGACCATCGAGCTTGCCGCCGTACAATTGCGGCACGAGACCTTTTAGGCAATAAAGCAGCGTGCTCTTTCCCGACCCGCTATGGCCGGTAACCAGCACCAGCTCGCCTCGCTCCACCCGAAAGGTGACGTTCTCAAGTGTATGTTTTTTGGTGCGTGGATACTGATAGAACAGATCCTCGACAACGATCATAAGCCTAGTCCCTGAGTCCAGATCCCAGCAAGGAGGTGGCAGGCAAGCGACTGGCTACAGCGATCTATTACGCGGTCACCTGCCTGCCGGTCAAAGGACGGAAAACTACGCCTCTTGGGCAGCCTCGACGCCGATTGTGCGTAACAGACCGCTGTCTGCCAGCCACCGGGCCAAGGCGATGCCGGGAACGGTGCTCTCAAGCGTGATAGTCACCAGGGCTATCACTGCGCCGATCCAGAACAAGCTATCGGTGGGATCCCAGCCATACAGAATCGCCGTGACGACATTCGTGAAGGGAATGTAGATCAGCCCGGCCACGAGCACGATAGCCGTACGTTTGTCGCGGTTCCAGCCGTATAGCAGGCCCGCAAGCTCTCCGGCAAGGCCGCCCGCCACACCCCAATACACTGCGGCAAAGCCGCCGCTGGGGTCGCCGGTCAGCCAGTTGGCGATGCCCGACACGAGATGGCTCAACAGGAACACGCCCGGCCTTGGTACGAGCCAGCCCGCCATCGATGCGAAGATAATGAAGGGTTGGAAGACCGCCGCGCCAATCACGCCGAACGCAGCGTTGAGGGCCACCCAGGCCGCGGCAATCGGCGTGGTGACCGCACCATTGACCGCACCCAGCACCACGGTGAGCGCCAGCTTGGCGGTGGTCCACTTTTCTTGCGCTTGCATGGTCATCTCTCCTTACCAAATGTTTTGAGTCAATTAGTGGGGCGAGGTTGTGGGAATCTTGCCCCATCGTAACAACTTGGACTTTGCTACACAGACCTCCTTTCCCCCATAGCCACCAATGGTTATCTCTCCGACACCACCCTGCCTATCGCTTGTCCTCGTCGGGAACTTGAGGCGGCGAGGGTGCAGGAATGACTTGGGGCAATCGTGTTTCCGGGAAGAGACCGTGCTCCAGCACAGCCTCCTCGGCTTCGGCCAGCGTCCTGGTTTGGCTGATGGCCTTTGGCAGCGGGTTGACGTGGTCAATGATGACCTGCGGGTCGAAGAAAAGCGTGACCGCCGCCAGGGGCAGCACCTCGATAGCCCACAGGCGCTTGGCATAATGGGTGCCCAGGTTGCCGCGCGCAGCTTCATAGGGCCACACTTCGACCTCCTCGCCTGGAAAGTGGGCCAACACCCGCCCCAGGTCGGCAACGTCCTGTTGGGTCAGGCCGTAGGCACCCAGATAACCCCCTTCTTGCATCACGCGCGCCACGTTGCGATTCAGGTGTGAAAGCGGCATCTCGGCGTCGCACCCATAACCCGTCACCGCGAATATCGAGGGTGTCGGCAGCAAGGCCGCGCAGTGCAGCGACATGGCGTCGATCAAAGGCGACTGCACCGTGGTTTCCTCGCCGCTGAAAAACGAATCTGCGCCGATGTCCACCGAAACGAAGAGATCAGCCTCGACGTGATCGATAAGCGCTTCAAACCCAGCGTACACACCGGGCAGCCCGTCCCGTAGACTGATGGTGGCCGTTGGCACGTCCAATTCGTGGGCAATGACGGATTCATGCAGCGTCTCGCCCTTCCCACGCCCGTCCGTCAGCCGGGTTTCGGGCGACACGAGCGCCACGTGTTCGCCCAGCCGCTCGCTGTGAGAGAGCCAGTCCAGCGAGAGCACCTCGCATCCGACCGCCATCTCGCCGTACTGCTCCCACCACTTGACACCGATATCGGCCAGGACGAACCGTTCCACCCCCAGCAGGCGCAGGTAGTTCATCAGGGGGATGGTCTGGACGATGTCCCCGCCACCCCCACATCCAGCCAGAACAGCAGATTTGGCTTCTTTTGCAAGTTCTACGAGCGATGGCTTGGGTGTGTCGTCTACTCCCATTCCCAGTCGTCCTCTTCCCCGGTCAGCCAGGTTGCAGTCGTGATGTCGGATTTCCGGCGGCCCAGCATCCGGTAAAGGCGGTTCTCAGCCTCCTGCATCGGATGCTTTAGATTTTCGTTCGTTTCTGAGATGAGATTGGGAATTCCCTTGTCCTGCTCCTCTTGCCATTCGCGCGCAAACTCGCCACTCTGAATGTGCTTCACTGCCTTGCGCAGCGAGTCACGCGTAGCGTCCATATCCAAGAACTTGCGCGAGGTGATCTGCTGGCCATATTGGCTGGTCCGTGAGTGAAGGCGAAGTTGGTGCCACAGGCCCATATCGCGAGCGGCAGCGTATATCTCACTCAACTCGCCCGAGGCGTACAGTTCCAGCAGAATCGCTTCTGGCGAAAAGCCCGCTTCGGTCAAGACCTCGAACATAATTCTTGGAAAGAACAGGTCTCCAGATTGCTCGCTGAACAAGTCGAGCGTGGCCTCCTCCTCGAACGAAGACATCACCACACCGGCCCGCGTCGAACCAATCCCTTTGGCAATAGCCAGCGTCCGGTTCAACGCCTCTCCCGAGGCGTCTTGCTCCACAGCAACCAGGCTGGGGAAGCCGTCGCCACGCAAGAAGGTGTCGCGGACACCCTTTCCAATCATGCGGGGCGCAACCATGACCACGTCCACGAACTCCGGTGGCAGGAGAAGGTCGAACGTGATGTTGTAGCCACTGGCGAAGTTCAGAACCATGTCGTCCCGCAGGTGAGGCTCAAGCTGTTCTTTGTAGTAGGCAGGCATCACCTCGTCGGGGATGAGCATCATCAAGACGTCGGCTTTCTTGGCGACCTCTTCCAGCGAGTGGACAGGGATGCCGTCAGCGCGAGCTTTGTCGGAAGACCAACTCATCGGACTGCTGGCAATCACGTTCAGCCCTGAGTCACGCATGTTCAGCGCCTGTGCTCTGCCCTGGTTGCCATACCCGATGTAGCCAATGGTGCGCCCCTCAATGTGCGCCAGATCAGCATCGTCGTCAAAATACATGTCTGCCATGGTCTCTTAATCCTCCCTGGAGTGTAGGATCTGATCAGGGTACGTCGTCCGACCTTACTGTTCGTTGGCCGACAGTTCTCTCTGCAGGCTGGCCAAGCCAAACTCGATATGGGCGACTATCTTAGACTGTGCTCTGTCTACGTCACCACTGCGGATGGCTTCCAACACTTCCGCATGTCCTTCTGCAAACCCTTCGTAAACCGGGAAAGAAGCATTGGCTGCCAAAACAGCTATCCGAATCTGCCGACGCATGCTTCGCCATACGTCGAGCAAGCGGTGGTTGCCAGACATTTTGCATAGTTGCTCGTGGAAGTCAGCGTCTAGTTCCGTTAGGGCAACGGTGTCACCGGTTGTCGAAATCGTCACCATTTCGGAGACGATTTGCTCCAGTTCGCCAAAGCCTTCTTCAGAGGGCCGCTCGATAAGCAAAGTGACCGCAAGCCTCTCCAGCGCAGTGCGAAGCTGAAACACCTCCTCCACATCTTTGAGCGTCAACGTGCGCACGAAGTAGCCGCGATGTGGAAAGTGGACGACCAGCCCCTCAGATTCCAACCGACGCAAAGCCTCACGTACAGGGGCCCGGCTGATGTTGAATTGTTTGGCCAGGCGTGATTCCGTCAACTGCTCGCCCGATTCAAAACGGCCATCCTCGATAGCCTGCCGGATAATGTCGACAACCTCCGTGGTAAGCGTGGTACGCCTGGGGCCGAGAAGATCCGAGACTTGATCTGAATGTCCGTTTGTCATTTGTCCTTGACTTTTGCTGAAAGAACGATAATACTAAGGGGGACTGTATATTGTCGACAATAAACAATCATGAGCCCAGTATATGATGAACACACTCAGAAGTCAAGCATGAGAGGTGACAAAGAGGCATATCTGCAAGGAGGCACTTGAAGATGCAATACGGGTATGCGGGTAGAGTTCTGCACGTAGACCTGACCGATGGGACGCTGGAAATAGAGGAGCCTACAGAGCAGTTCTATCGCACCTACGTGGGCGGCAGTGCCCTGGGTCTCTATTATCTCCTCAAGCTCAGCCCCGCCGGGGCTGACCCTCTCGGCCCAGAGAATGTCCTCGTCTTCGCCCTGGCAGGCGCGACAGGGGCACCGGTCTCCGGGCAGAGTCGTTGCACAGTGGTCGCCAAGTCGCCGCTTACCGACGCGGTTGGGGATAGCCAAGCGGGTGGCTTTTGGCCCGCCGAACTCAAGTTCGCCGGGTTCGATGCCATCGTGGTGCGCGGCGCTTCGCCCAAACCTGTTTACCTGTGGATCAAAGATGGCGAGGCCGAGCTGCGCGACGCGGCCCACCTGTGGGGAAAGGTGACGAGCGAAGCCGAGAATGCCTTGAAAGAGGAACTGGACGACGCGCGAATCGAGGTGGCCCAGATTGGTCCGGCTGGCGAAAAGCTAGTCCGCTTTGCCGCGATCATGAACATGAGCAATCGCGCGCATGGGCGCACCGGCATGGGTGCGGTAATGGGCAGCAAGCGACTTAAGGCCATCGTCGTCCGTGGCACGAAGAAAGAAATTCCCCTTGCAGACAAGAAAGCGCTGATCCGTCTCGCCAAGAACTACTCCAACGCTATTCCAGATGACGTGGAGGCTTCAGGCCTCGCCAAATATGGCACGGCAGAGATCGTACCCAGCCAGAATTTGGAAGGGGGGCTGGTCACGCGCAACTGGCAAAGCGGCCATTTTGGATTGGAACGGGCGCAGGCCATCTCTGGCGAGCGGCTGTATGATGAGTTGCTTCGGGGGGCGGCGGACGGCAACCAGGACCGGCTGGGGCGTGATACGTGCTACGCGTGTGCTATTCGGTGCAAGCGAGTGGTCGAGGCCGAGTGGGAACAAAATGCCATCAATCCAGTTTCGGGCGGTCCGGAGTACGAAACGATTTCGACATTTGGCTCCTATTGTGACATCGACGACTTGCACGCGATTTCCTATGCCAACCAGCTTTGCAACGAGTACGGTGTGGACACCATCTCGGCGGGCGCGACCATGGCCTTCGCGATGGAGTGCTTTGAGAATGGCCTCATCACTGACGCGGATACCGGTGGACATGCGTTAGGGTGGGGTAATGCAGGCGGGGTGATTGCCATGCTGGAGCAGACGCTAAGACGGGAAGGCTTCGGAGATATCCTGGCCGAAGGCTCTGCCCGCGCAGCTGAGCGGATCGGCAAGGGCGCGGAAGCCTTCGTAATGGCTGCCAAAAAGCAGGAGATGCCTGCCCATATGCCACACGTCAAGCGCTCCCTGGCCCTAGTGTATGCCGTCAATCCCTTTGGTGCCGACCACCAGTCAAACGAGCACGATCCATCCTACGAACCTGAGTGGTACCAATCTCAATTTGAAAAGTATGGCAGACGGTTGACCGACATTGGCCTGACCGACCCCCAGGATCCGATGGTGCTCAACAAAGAGAAGGTCAACTTTGCTCTGACGACACAGTATTCTTACTCGACACTCGACACGGCAAACGTATGCCAGTTTGTCTTTGGCCCCGGTTGGCAACTCTTGGGTTTGGATGACCTCGCAGAGATGATGACCGCGGTCACGGGCTGGGATATGAGCATTGACGAGCTACAGACGCTTGGCGCTCGTCGCCTGAATATGTTGCGCGCCTACAACACGCGCGAAGGCATCACACGTGACCAGGACACGTTGCCTGAGCGATTCTTCGATGAACCTCTGAAGGGCGGGCATAGCGATGGCGTGTCGATAGACCGTGCAGAATTCGAAGTTGCGCTTGACGAGTACTACGCTCAGGCTGGATGGGATGTTGCGACAGGCAATCCCACGCGCGAGACGCTCGAAAGACTCGACCTTGGATGGATAGCCGACGAGATTGGCGTCTAGCCCTACTGTTGTAGCCACAGCAATCATAAGGGAGCGGCCGCTGAGTGTCTGCTCTTTTCGTAAGTGTCTTCTGAATTAATTCACCTGCCGGATGATCTGGTAGATGCACTGTCTACTGACGTCGTATCAGATGCGAGATCAGTTGTGGATAGGCTTTCGTGGAACTTGATCTGTAGACAACACAGCCTTCAAAGGGAAGGGTAGATAACGATGCGAATTCATGACAAGTCTGACTTCATCAACGCCATTCAGGATTTCGACATCACAAGTGAGTACGTGATCGTAAAGCCAAACTGGCTCAGCAATGGAGATGGCGAATACACCGAGCCTGAGATTCTGAAGTGGCTGTTTGAGGCTCTGCCAAACAACAAGAAGATCGTTGTAGAAAGCTACACACCGTGGAGGGGGCTAATCTATGAGCCCAAGGGCGAAGACGATGAGTTGAGAGTGGACTTGGATGGCGGGAAGGCCTATTGGGACTTCTATCGGGAGTTGGACCAGGAGTTCCTTAGTGAGACCGGCATCGGAGAAGTTCTTGAGGCGTTCAACGCAGAGTACGTCAATATCACTGAAGAGGTCTGGAGCAAGAGATGTGTTGCTCCAGACACGATCCGAAGGGAAATTGGAAAGACGGGGTATGAGTTCACGCACGAAGACTTCTATTCCTATCTGCCGACCCGCCTATATGAAATCCGTGACAGGGCCACCCTAGTTAGCCTGGCCAAACTTAAGCTTCAAGCAGCGGAGTCTGTTGGAATTTCGTTTTCAATCAAGAATCTTTATGGCATGATTCCCCACCCATCAAGGGCGGTGTTTCATGACATAGACAATGATTTTGCGGGCATGTCTGAGTCTATGGCCGACATTTTTCTTCTCTACTACGTTCTTTTCAGAAGTACCCTATGGATCAATGAAGGGATAATAACTCTGGTCAAGGAGCATTTTGGGGAAGACCAGTATGTCGAGAGGGGCAGGAACCTATTGTTCGTGGGGAGAGATCCTCTGCAGGCCGACGCGGAGGCCTCCGCTGAGTTTGATTTTGATCCATACAAAAGTGACTACTACAGGTATTTAGAACGCCACATAAAAACCAGTGCGGCAATCATAAAGCCGGGATAATTCGAGACATGACCTGCCCCCCAAAAACTGGTCCAGGTGTTATGTTAGGATCAGACCAACAAGGAGGTAGGCAAGATGCCACGCAAACGGTATTCCCCAGAAGAAATCATCCACAAACTGCGCGAGGCTGAG
>Ga0180438_10003442_pt1 | contig 23989 bp, 58 predicted proteins | sample SS_ome_12_FD_132455 | JGI IMG/M metagenome (GOLD analysis project Ga0180438, IMG submission 132455) | Hypersaline lake sediment archaeal communities from the Salton Sea, California, USA - SS_3_D_2 metaG | ecosystem: Environmental > Aquatic > Non-marine Saline and Alkaline > Hypersaline >...
CACAGGTGAAAGAAAGTGGTGTGACTTTGTCGGAGACTGTGGGCCCGGTACAAGGGTGGAGAGCAACCCTATAGCCCTGTAGTGTAATCGGTCAGCACACAACTCTTTGAAAGTTGGGGTCCGTAGGTTCGAATCCCGGGAGGGCTGCCTTGAAACTTTCTCCGTAATTCAAAGCGATTGGATAACATGGAAACAAAATGCTGCGGTAGATGTAAAGAAGAAAAACCATTATCTGAATTCAACAAAAACAAAAGCAAGCCGGACGGTTTACAAAATTATTGCCGTACGTGTCAGCGAGAATACGAAAAAGCCCACTATAATAAAAAAGATGGGATACGCAAGCGCAATGTATCCCGCAGGAGACACACGTACCGAGTACGAAACAAAACTTGGTTGAAAGCTTATTTTAAAGAACATCCTTGCGTTGATTGCGGAGAGACTGACCCAGTGGTGCTGGAGTTTGACCACACTGACCCTACAGATAAAGAAGAAAGTGTCTCTAACCTTCTTGGAGGCAGCCTTGAGAGATTGATTAAAGAGGTCGAGAAGTGTGAAGTACGCTGCGCAAATTGTCACAGGAGAAAACATTATTCCGATTCTTGGAAAGATATATAGGCCCCTAGTCTAGGCGGTTATGACGGCAGACTCTGACCCTGCAAGCGAACGTTCGACTCGTTCGGGGCCTTTTAGTTAGGCATATTCAATTCAATATGGTGGCCGACGCCGAAGTGGCCGAGGCGCCGCGCTGTGAACGCGGTTTTTAGAGGGTTCGAGTCCCTTCGGTCACCCCTTCCCTACTCTTGACAAATTTTATAAATTATGTTATAATAAAGCTATGAATAATAACAATAGTGATTGCATAACAGCAGGCTTTTCTTATGAGGAAAAAGGCAGTTTTCGTGTCACCTTGGTTTACAACCACGAGCTGTCTACTTATTATGCCGAAGCCAGTTTGTTCGATGATGTTGAGGGCTCATATAGTCCACCCTTCGTTTGGGGTATTATCGAGTCTGAGTACCCCACATTACATCCCCTCCCATGGCTTATCTGCCGCTACGTAGGTTCCTACGAATGGCTCACCCCCGAATTGCTAGAGTGTGTTGAGGCCGCAGCGCCTGAGATTGCTCCATTTGTGTCGGGTGGTTACAGCGCGCTTATGGATTATTTGGCCAAAGCGGTTTACGATAACAGGGTGACTGAGATAGGACCAAAGGCTAAGTTGAGGTTTTTGAACAAAGGTGATAAACAATGAATGAGCGCAGCTATGTAATTAAGAACGCAGTAGTTACGGAGAGTGGAGTACGTAAAGTAGTTACAGCACCTGCTAGAGGACCGGGTTACGACACGACGGTATATTTTTACGAATTTTTCGAAGGTACCTTAGCAGATGTGCTTTTTGTATACGAGCCGGTTGACCAAACAGGTTTTAGCGTAACCAACGCCGCCGGAGTACTGTATCCTAAGATACGTCGCTATCATCAGAACGGAGAAAAACCGCTGTTTATTTACGAAAGTTACTTTCTTCACGACGGCGAAACACGTCTTGATTTTATAGCAACTGCGGAGAGTGGTGTTTATTGCTGGAAGCCTTTTCAAGCAGCTGATGTTGAAAAGACAATGCGAGGCGTTGGGATAGTGTTTGATGATGCGTGAGCTTTTTAAGTTTTTCAGTGCCCTGTTCATTCTTACAGTCGGTACGAAACTATTAGATTTATTTATGGAGTGGTTATGGGAAAAGACGAAAATAATGTAGCAGTAGCGTTTAACGCGACCGTGTATAAGGGTGACTTTCTTCCTCCTAGGGTGGTTTGCGCCGCGGCCGGAAAAGTGGGCGATTTTATTGAATATTACAGATGCCCTCAGGTTTGTGTACTTTACCTCAATGATGGTAATAAAGCGTTGGGTTATTTTACCTACGCAGACTTACATGAAACCGATAATGAACGTACGCTTACCTACTGGCAGGAGCCAGAAGACCAGATTACCCGCTTTAGTGGGGTAATTGAGACTGAGCAGGTACTGCTGTGGTTCTACGTGCCGGACATTACTTTAGAAGGTGAATAAAATGGCACGACGCGAAGTAACAGGAATTTACAGCACGCAACTTAAGCAGGATATGGACCGCGTAATGGCGTGGTCCAAGACGCTGCTTACAATTGTGATGTATGCTGTTGGTTTTATCAGCCTGAACCTTGCAGACATTATTACTGGTGGCGCTACCATTGCTAAAGGGCTGGTTTCCTCTGCAGGCCCAGCTATGGGCTACGTGCTTGCTTTTCTGTTAGCATCGGCTTTTTCTTTTATCCAGTTGGTCATGTGGAATAAGATTTTCGACATGATAAAGAACGGCGTTAAGAGGGGTCTAAAACTTTTAGACGTTTTATTACTTATTTCAGCGCTGCTGCTTGCTGCAGGAATGTCGTTTGGAGACACTGTCGTTGACACTGCCGCTATTCCTATCTGGCTAAGTGCTTCCAATCTGCAGGCCGCTTTATCTGGTGTATATGTAGGTAGTGTGGCTGTATATGATGCCGTATACTATGCCTTGATTTACACCACAGCTGCTTTAACAGGTTTTGGGGAGCTGTTTGTTATGCTGTATTTTGATTCAGCTGATGAAGCTATAACTGTCCAGAATGTTCAACCGCTGCCTAAGGACGTCATGTCAAAGAAAAACATTCCCGGAATGAAAAAGGGGCGGATGGTTAATGCTTATTCCAAGGACATAAGCCGCGGACAGGTCCTTGCTAAGGCAGCCAGTAGTAAATTGGAAAACGATAGACAACTCGAGTTTGGGAGATTTTATGAGCGAAAAGAAGAAGACAGAAGGTAGGGTTTTTGAGAAGACCGGTACCATTCATGTTGTTGATGGACTGGCTGAGGCCCTGAAACGCCGCATACCAGATGATAAGCTGGTACAGGCTGAACTTCCAGTGATAACAGAATCAAATGTTGTTCCAAAGTTCCCGGAAACAACAACAGAGCTGAATGTTGTTCCAAAAATGGAAGCGGTATTTGAAGAAGCGTTTAAATTGTTTAGAGTAAAAAACGCTGCTTACGGCACTTCTAACCTGTCTACCTATGGACTTATTGGCATTTTGGTGAGGATGTCTGACAAAATGGCACGTCTAAAGAACATTATCGTAGACGGTCATGATGTTTCTGCTACTGACGAAACTAAGCGCGACACTTTTATGGACCTCTTGGTATACTGTGCCGCTGCGATTCTAATGATTGACGGAGACTGGGAATGAGGGACATAATTACAGAAACAGACCTGACAGTTTTAGTAGAAGACGTCATGAAGTGTACAGACATAGATGAAGTCAAAAAGATGTTGACACCTCTTGTAGCTGCGTACAATACATTCTCCGACGTGAAAGAGTTCTTCAATAATAAAGAGTATTGGCGTAAAGAGTGGGACCGCGCGAAAACACTGGGAACAGTCGATGTTGCCCACGGGTCTTGGACAAGTTTATTCCTAGAAGTTATGGAAGCAAATACGCCAATGACTCCAGAACTAGGGCATGTGTGTTTTTTGCGGGACGATGATTGCCATAATTATTTAGTGCCGGTGGATAAAGAAGCTCTTTTTGAGCAACTGCTGTATCCCGAGGTAGACGACCATAACGTGGCATTTAATAACACATTTGGCGGGAATCGTTGTATGAGTCCCGGAAGATACGTAGCAAATATTCTTGAAGAGCGGTAACAATGTTTAAGCCCTCTGTCGTAATATACACAACAGGACGCTGCGGTAGTAACTCAGTACAACGTGCTTTGGAAAATGAAGGCGTGGCCTGTGAGCCTGTGCATTACTTGTTTCCGCCAGTGGAACCGGGTTATGGAGAAGATTTACAGGCCACCCATGACCGCCTAGAAAGAAAAATCACACCACCCTTCTATTTTATCTCAATAGTACGCGACCCGATTGCACGAGGTATTTCCAGTTGGTTCAGGGTCCATAACGGGGAACGTCTTAAAAGTTTTACCGCTGAGCAAGCAGTCCAGAGTATTGTTAATGGGGGGTGGGTTGAGTGGGGCCTAAATTGGTGGGAAAATCAGCTTGAGCCTGCTGCAGGGCGACCCATAGAAGAAATATTAGCGGGAGTTAACCGCTATTTCTATAACCGCTATAACCACCCTAATGGCTTTGGTTTCGTCTTTCGTACTGAAAACCTGCTTTATGCTGAAAACGTGTTAGCTCGTCAGTTTGCGCTACCTAAGTTAAACATAACCAGACAAAACTCTACAGATAGCAGACCCGACGTCTACAAGCATTACAGAAGACTCCTTAATGGTATGTGGTTCCCTGATGATTTTGTTTCGTGGGTGTACACACATCCCGTATCTGTCTTGGCATACTCACAGGTTGAGCGGGAGTCATTGCGCTGGCGTTGGACACATAGTCCCGGAATATTGACATAAGTCCAAAAACATGGTATAATTGAATTATGGATATTGACTGGTTCGGCATAGCTGCCGCAACAACGACCCTGCTTTTTTTCGCCCTTGTGCTGCTGCCTCTGGCTGCTGATATAGAAAAGAAAGAAGAAGATGATTAGCAGTTTTAATTCTCAGTAATTGGAAAGATTCAACTAATATGACAAAAGACGACCTACAGGACCTCAAAGACCTTAATGAGCAGTTAGAAAAATATCTCAGGGAGTGTGCAGCAGACAGGAGAGATTTACAAGAAGAGGTTTCAAAACTAAAGCAACGATTGGCCAGATTCTCTTTTACCATCTACGATATGAAGCAGGTGCTTCTTGATATTGAAGATTACGCTTGGCACGCCTGCTCGTGCCCCAAACATAGTACTATTGATTCTGAATGCGATTGCGGTTATAGCGCGCTTTTGGCGCGGGCAGATAAGTTTCTGCAGCACAAACGTAATTACAGATAGGTAAAACAAAATGAGTGAGAAAAAAGCACCTGAGAAGATTTGGCTACCGTTTGATGAGGCAGTATATCGCTCGCAATGGGAAGATGAAAACGCTCCATTGGACGCTGGCAAAGAATACTACTGCTACCACCTCGCCCCTGAGTGGGTGAGCGTGGAGGAGAGGCTGCCAAAAGACGATGATATGTGTGTGATTATATATCTTGTTGATGGGCGGTGGTGGACAAGGCGAAGAGTTTTGGGCAAACACGTTATAGCCAATAAAGATTTTTATCAAAAATTGCATTGGCTAATTAGAACACCCCTCCCCGCTCCCCCGGAGGAGGACAAGTGACACCGATAAAACGCTGCCCTGTTTGTGGAGACTACGATATAGACTTCTGTAACCATTGCGGAGTTGCCGCTGTTGAGGAATTGCAAGAAGAATATTCTCAAGAATATATAGAAGCGTGCTGTGCTGAATGGTTCGATGTGAATTACTCAGCATGGATTGCGGAACAGCTAAAGAAAGAGGAGGACAAGTGATGAGGAAAAGGTATCCTCAGGTTGGTGATGCCAGAACAGTGACAAAGTTCTTGTGGTTTCCTAAAACGCTACGAGTGAAGGGCAGACCCGGTGGTCGTTACTTGTGGGAGAAGCGCTGGCTTGAGTATGCAACATGGAAACAAATATACTACCGAGTGGATGGTTATTATGCTGGGTATTATTGGAAAGATGTGTACTGGTGTGATGAGGACGGTGAGTGATGAGTGACGAACGAGGCAGGCTTGACATCTACGAAATGAATGAGAAGGAAATAGTAAGTCTTCTCACGATTGGGCAGGAAGGAGTTTTATATCGCACCTTTGAAGCCGACTATGGGATGAAGTGCGAAGAGATAAAAGCCGTGGAGATTACGGGACAGATGGCTTATGTCCCGGCTTTCGAAATCTATCGCAACGGTAAGGTATGGAAATTGGTCACTTATCAGGCGGTGGAAGAAATCACGTTCAAAATTTTTTACGAAGGAGATAAATAATGCCTTACTGCCCAGTGTGTGAGTCTACTATAGTAGATAAGGACGGCTATCTTGTGCACGGCCATGGCTGCGTATTTGCAAAAAAAGCTGAATCAGCTGATAGCCTTCCAACCTCTGACTATGAATATAGAGTAATCAGATGTGACGCAGCAGACCTTGAAAAGTCCATTAATGAGGTTGTGGCTAAGAACTTTAAACCAGTGTCTGCACCAATCACAGTACCTATAATGGAAAACTCAAATATTAACGTTTTTGAGCGGGTTCTTGTAGGTTATGAAGTTGTGATGGTGTTCCGGCGAAAAATAGAGGAGAGTTGTCATGAAAGCTGATACGTATTGTAAAGTTTGTGGTGGGTTTGTGGACAAGTTCGGTCTAGGGCATCAACAAGACTGCGAACTTTTTATGCTAGAGCGCAAAGTAAAAGAGCTGGAGGGTTTTAAAGCTGAGGCGCTGGAAGTAGCAGTAAAAGTAGATGAGTACATTGAACATTTTGTGTGGGGCGGTGCAAAAAATGAAAGGCCTTTAATTTTTGCACAAAATATGGTTTACAATCTCGTTAAAAAAGGAAAAATAAGTAATGAAGGCGTTGAACCGGCTAATGACTGACGGGCTACCATCCAGAAGGCAGAATGGGGTGACTGGTGATAGAAGTGACGAATAAGTCTGAGGATTACGGCGGGTAGGTTGTATTGTGCGTTTATTAGTTGTTTGTTTATTATTCAGGCTGCTGTACAGGTTGTTGTGGTGGTTTTTCAACCTGTTTCATAAATTGGACGGTTGAAGGGATAGAGGATGGACGCAAAGAAAGCATTTGAAGAAGCAACAAAAGAAACTTGGGATGCGCTCATAGCCGAGAACGCAGACCTGAAAGCACGAATAGATGCCCTGACATCCTATGATGAGCAGTTCTATGTAGCAGACTTGAAGAAAAAGAACGTCGCCCTGCGTGAGGAGCTAGCATCTATGACAGCAAACGCAGAGAAGGAACGCTTAGACGCCGCCGCCCTGCGCCAGAGAGTGCAGGATATGAAGCAAACGCTTCTCAATCTGGTTGCAGATAACAAAGAACAAGAGAGCACAATAGATAAGTTTGAGGAGCGCATCAAGCGGCTGGAGGAGGCGGGGGAAAGTGTTGTAAACACTTATGAATATTATAGAGGATATAAAGAACCTGTTGCAACTATGGAAGTATTGAGACAACTAGCAAGAAAAGTACAAGCTGCACTGGAGGACACTGATGATGATGAAAATGCTGAGTAAGTTGGGTTTGTTGATGTTTTTGTTCGGCCTGAGTTTGTCGCACTCTTCTCCGGATAACGTTTCCTTATTAGCAGTATTGTGCGTGCTATTAGGAGGCCCGCTATTCATGTTTTTAGACAGCGAGGAGGACACCGATGACTGAGTGGTACACGGACGAAGAAAAGTATAACTGCAACCACGAACTTGAAATGTGGACAGATGGCACGCTGTATTGCCGAACATGCTTTATGAAAACTTCACTTGATGAGTTTGAGAATGAGAGGCGAAAACTGCGCTCCCGCATCAATCGACTTGAATCGGCGGGAAATGATTTTGCTGTTGTGTGGAAACAACTTCATCCGTTGGTCAGCGGGCAATCCGAATATACAGGGCGTTTGACACTGGATGAAATGTCAGTTATAGCTGTAAACAAAGCTCATGCCGCATGGCAAGCCGCACTGGAGGACACCGATGACCTGTGAAACCTGCGGCACCCCGCTGACAGATGGCGTATGTGTTTGTTGTGAAGGGTTAATAAAAAGATGAATCTAAATAAGCGAGCAGCGAGGGCGTTGGAGCTTGAAGTAACAGAAACCGGTAGAGGGGTGTTTGTTGTAAAACGTCCAACGCTAAAAGACTTGTCTTGGGGAAGTGCTAAGTGGCACCCCGACACCGACATTGCGCAGGCGTGGCTGCTGGTGGAGAAGTGCAGGGAACTCGGTTTTATTGTTCTTATTGAGCAGTCTGGGTGGACTTGTTACTGTAAAGTGCATAAGTTTGGTGCTTCTAGGGCTGAGTATTTTGATGCTGATAGCCGCTCATCTGCCGCAGAAGCCATCACCACAGCCTGCATATTAGCCATTGAGAGCCTTAAATGATGTACTGGATAGACCTCTCAAAAATAAGATGTCCTGCGACATTGTTGAATAAGTATTCAAAGACGCTTATAGAAGAGTGCGGACTAGTCTCTTCTTGGCGAGATTTAGAAAATGACCGCATCCTGCATGTCGTGTTTAAGAAAGAACCGCGTAACTTTGTTGCCAGCGGTATAATCTTTCACAAAGAGTAGAGGTAATAAGTAAGATGTTAAGTAATTTTAGTACAGAAGAGCTGCAGAAGGAATTGGAATTACGAACAGGGGCTGCAGCAACTAGACCTAGCTTGTTGGAAACATTTAACCTAGCGCCTTTAATTAAACTCTGTGAGAATTATTTAGACACTGTTGTTAAAGAAGGCGGGGCTAAAGACATTAAGCATTGGGTCTATGAGGCTACGCTTACAACGCTTTACGGTAAAGAGGTGTGGGACTGGTTAAATGAACACAAACGTTGGTAACTGGCGTTGGCCCGACATATATTACGCACAACTCAATAGGTTGCCGTTTCTTCATATAGTTGATAAACGAAATAACAGACCTTTATGCGGCTGGACAGGAACAATTGTAGTCTATAACAGGAAAACTGGCGGACCCCTTATTAAAGTCTGTCCAAAGTGCGTAAAAAGATATACAGGAGCCGAATCATGATGGCAGTATACCGTACAATTAATTTCATCATACAAGCCGCCACTAATGCAGCAATATGCAGTCTTGTGGCTGCAGTCTTGCTGCTGGTATATCTGATATACCTATCATCAGACCATTTTAAAAAAGCACTTATGCCTTTACTGGCCGCAACTGGCGCAGTATTCTTACTGGTGACGCTGTGGGAACAGGCAGGTAGATTATTTGAGTGGCTGGTTAGCCGCTAAGGCTGCGGCTGCCAAAACCAGCGGTAAACAACCCGCCCCATAGCCTGCCCAACACACAACAACCGGTCCCCCTCTCCAAAAGCAGAACAACCACCCATAGGCTCCCAATAGGAGCCATTTTGGTTTTCCCTGTCAAGGAAGCCCTGTACCTTGTCTATAAGGTCTTCAATATTGTGGTCGTAAATAATTGTGTATTCAACTACATACCGTTGTCTAAACATGGACACCCCCTCACTGCCTATAATCGGGTTGGGGGAATTTTGGGAAAAATAAAAAAATTCTAGCGACCAATCGCGTCCCGCGTCCGCCTGCGTTAATTCACCCCAACAAGGTCCGAATTGTCAGATTACTATGCGCTATTCGGACAATTTTGGTCTAATTACTCCATTTTAAATCGGATAAAAAAGGCCTGATTTCTCAGGCCTGTGCAGTTTCTATAAACCGGACAAAGTCTGTCCGATTTTCAATACAAGCTGAGCGATGAAAATTTCAGCGGGCCCGAGCAGAACAATTGTGCTAATGACGGCGGCTGTCGCTATGGCTAAAATTGCCTTAATGCTTCCTTCCTCAGTGCTAACCTTATAATCCAACTTTGCTTGGTAAAGTTCATCGTAGAACAATTGTGCTGATGTCTCCGGGCTCAGTCGGTGTGAATTCTCTATTACCCAGTCGCAGATTTTACCTATTGTGATGACGGTATCCAGTGCGAGATATTCGAACATCTGTTCTGGAATTTCAACTATTTCCTGAATAGTCATATTCTGTAAATTGCCTTCAATATTGATAGCACGGCCCGCCCAGTAAATTTCCTCGTTATTTTCAAAGTATTCTTTGTGTAACATGTTTTTCTCCTGTTTACTAATTGTCAAGTGTAGCTATATTATATAATGAAGTAGGCTAAAATACAAGGAAATGACCTCTATTTTTATAGGTTTGCACTAATGGATTATATACTTTATCATAAGGTAAACTAATGGTCAAGTTCTGGTATTATGCTTGCCATTATGGTAAAATCCTTATATCTTGACATGCGGAGGCAAAAAATGGAACACACAACACAAGAACGGATGTTCGAAATTCAAAGAGCCGCGATTGACGCCGGGAAAACAACAGTAATCCTACCTACTTTGTCCAGTTTCCAAACCGCTATCAGTAACTTCTCACGAGCCGGTATTACTGAGGTATGGGTGAGCGCGGAAGCGTTACAGGCTGCTGATTATAGCCTGCTGAATGTCTGTCACTTGGGTGACGTCAATACACGTATTGAACGCTATAGCACAGCACAAAGCGTCTGGGATGAGAGCGGCGTTGAGCTTATTGTAATCGAGGATACATCAGTTGCAGTGCTGGACGTCAAGACTAATCAAGAGTATTGGGACACGTTTGGAGCACTGGACATCGACGCCAAGAGGATTGTATTGGGTGAGTACGGTGCACAATTTTTACGGAATTCTAACCGTGGTTCCAAAGGATACGACGACGTCAAAAAGGCTTGGCTAAAAATTGCCTCTTGACAGGGTGAAGTAAAACTGATAAAATGGTTATACACGAGACGAAAGGACAGTAAAATGAAAATAACAAAAAACACAATCCAAGTAAAAGCGACAGAAAGCGGATGGCTTCGTAGAGTAAAATTCAATGAGGCCGTCAAGGTGGTAGCAGTCACCAAGCTTGCCCGCCGAAAGACCTCTCGGGACACTCGGGTGACGCATTTTTGGTACTGCCCGGACAGGAACACATTCGAGGCCTTGGGTGAGGCTTTGGGTGAGGCCATCGAGGCCGGGACGTCAATGGGTGCCGCTTTCAATAAAGTGCTCCAGCCAGTACAGCGAGCACTTGAGGCTGAAAAGGCCATCGAGACAGCAAAGGGACTGGCGTAAGCCAGTCCCACCCTACCGGGTGAGGTGAAATTATGCCATTCAAAGTAGAGCTGCGCGCACATGAGGACGATACTTTCCGGTTTATTCCCTTCACGGTTCACGAAGATGACAAAATTGCTTGGGAGGGTTATCTTGACCAGTACGACGGAGAACTGGAGTTCGAATACGAGCACGACGCCCCCACATCCAGCCTGTTTATCTCACTGGAAGCACTGGCCGCGCTGGTAGTTCAGTCAACAGTACTGGTATACAGTTTTGATAGGGTGGCCTATGACAAGGCCATAGAAGAAGCAAAAAATCGGTAATCTCCGCCGTCAAGTGTAAGCGCTGGGCCCACTATGGGCCCGGTTGCTTTGCGTTAATTCGGACAATTTGGACCCAATTTGTCTGATTCGGGGCCACAATTTGGACAATTCAGGTCCAAATACTCCGATTTACCTACGTCCAGACAATTCCTACCTTTTTTGTCATGTTTCGCGAAGTACAGCGGGATATAAAAATGCCCCCGCGGGATAGCGGGAGCACAGCGGGATACTTCTACAGCGGGACGAGCTACAGCCCGTCCTCAGGCCTCGGAGGACATTCAACCTCCTCCGGGAATTCGTCACCCCAGCCGGGGCCAGTGAGGAACTCAGCATCTAACGCTGACTCCTCCTCATCCGGGTTAATTGGGTAGCCAGCAGCATACCCGCCCATTACACCAAACTCATCACTTTCAAACATCGTGTCACCTCCATAGACACATTATAGCACAGGCCAGCACCAATGTCAAGCAACCAGAAGCAATCTGACATTTTGGAGTGTTTTTGTCAGATTCCGGGCCCCTATTCGGACAACATAGGTCTAATTTATCAGATTCGAATAATGGCCTTGACAAGCCTTCTAAAGTATGCTAAAATGTGTATACAGTTGACTAGAACGGAGGCAATAAAATGGGAATTAACAAAAGATTTATTTTAAATCACAGTCATCTTTCTAACAGTATTACCTTGACAGTGATACGCTTGGGTAAGCCAGATGTGCAAATAAACATCAGCCCTGCCGAGAGCAAAATGCTACAACGAGGGATGAACTATTTGGACGGTGTTGTGACCTATGTGGACGTTGACAGCATTTCATCTTATATTAGCTGGAGGAACAATGCGTAGAACGTGCTTTACAGAACGTGACGGACATGACGATGATTTTGTGGGTGAGTCCTGCGGTGAGGAGTGCCCGGAGTGTGGGGGTGAACTTCTGGAAGTTATTACCGGGTCTTCTCCGCCAACTTTATATGAACCCGGTGAAATGTACGGATACTTCACCTGCCCTGAATGTGGTTATCACGAAGATTTTTAGGAGTCGCTCCGATAGGAGGTAAGCTCTCCGATAAGGCCCCCAGAAATGGGGGCGTTTTTGTGTCCAAATGTGGACTAATTAGACCAACTTTGTCAGGATTGGGGCCCCGAATTTGGACCATTTTTGTCCGATTTACAGCACCACAAAAACCCGGGGCGCGCACCACCGGGTTTCTGCTGTATGAGCGGGCTAGCGGGCTGTCTACCGTTGACCTCATCACTGGCGCCTTACGGTGTAGCGTCCAACTACATTACTCGCCAGCGGGACTTATGAGGTGCTTCCCACAACGTTATAAATATTATAGCAGGTTTACAGCGGGTTGTCAAGGGTCAATTTTGTGTGAATTTCCGCTTGACAAGTATATAATGATATGTTATAATATTTATACAAACGGAGGTAAAACAATGGCTAGAAGAATTAATTTTTACTTAGTGGTTGTACCAAAACAACTACCGCTTGCTCCTGATAATAACGAAGAACGCGGTATAGAACGTTCCAAGGCGTGGGCCGAAGAGATGAAGCAGGACATTGAACGCCACGTAGAAAATGTGTCCTTTGTTGACATCTGGCTTGAAACAGACAACACTCCTGAGAAAAGAATAGAGGAGCTCGAAAATGCGCTTGCTCTTCTCAGAGAAGAATACCACCGTCTTTCTTCCGAATACCACAGGAGACTTGGCGATGCCGCCTAATTGGCGTGTACTCTCGATTGTAATGTTCATAGCAGTGTTTTCGGTTCTGCTTTTGCTCGGTTATCTTTTGGAGGAATAAAATGACTTTCATTGAATCAGCCCGTTTTGGTTTGATTGTTACCCTTATGTTGGCTTTTTTGTTAGCCGGTACACATGTAGTTACGTGGCTTGAAGACAAGTTTGATTGGCCCTTCTGGCTTAAAATGTCTGTCTTGCTTTTGATTTTACTGTGCTCAGTCTCTTTGTTTGCTTTTCTGATTACTAACATATAAGGAGGATTATATGCCCCGCCCTGTGTAATGCAGGGCCTCGGGGCCCCAAATCGGACAACTCTTGTCAGATTCAGAAACTGCCCTTGACAAATCTAAAGTAATGCTGTATAATTATAGATAGTTAGGGGAGACGGTTCGGGGTGAATAGTCAGGCTTCTGAGTTAGAGCCGAACGGTCAACCGCTCAGACAGGACATTCCTCGGCCCTCTCCCCTGACTATAAAGAGTACTTGCGTCACACGAGCCCACGTAGTTTTAAACACGGCGGAAACGCTTAGAACAAACGTTGTGGACACAGATTTAGGGGCGGCGCAACCCCGCTGTGACAGTACCGGGTAGCTCCCGGTATCCCAGAAACGGGCAAAGATATGGGTTTGAATCCCATCGTGGGTAGCCATAATTCTTTATACCTCCTGTTTGTCAAGTGTAGCACTGAGCCCCTTCGTGGGGCTCTTTGCTTTCGGGGCCCCTAATTGGACCGCTTTGGTCAGATTTAAAAACATCCCTTGACAACTTTACTAATACCTGTTATAATTTATTTACATCGGGGTTGACCGGTTTCGACGGCAGTCATGAGTACGGGTAAACGGCCAAGTGCACCAAAACCGGGGACTGGCGGACAGGGGTTCAATTCCCCTCAACTCCACCTAACACTAATACACGGAGGCTATAATGGCTAAAATACTGAATGCGTCTATTTCCACTAAAAAGGGCGGTATCTCTTACTTCACTGGATTTGTGAATGAGGTGGTTCTTATTGAAGACGGTACTTCTTCTTTTAAATTGTCTTTATGGCAAGTTGAAGACAAACGACCTGTGTTTGTTTTTTCAGGTTTTGATGAAAGGTCAGATGAATATGTTGGTGCTGAATTATCTGCAGAAAATGTTGATAAACTTTGTGAAGAGTTGCAAAAAGCTAAAACACTTCTTTTAGAAAGTGAGGCATGAGATGTCCGAACGAATACCTCCCAAGTTTATTAGGGATTTTGGTAACCATATCGTAGGCATTGTAGATAACAGTGGTCAGGAATGGTTCTGGATAGGTCAAAAGCTTGTTCTTCCATCCACTGTAGCAGAAGACCCGGGAAGTGGCTATTATTGTACACCATATGACGTAGATGAGGCGCTTGAAATTTTGAAGAATGGTTTATATATTGACGAGACTTCTTATCTGTGTCTGAATGTTCTCAAATATGACTGGTAAGGTCATATTTGGGGCCCCGGCGACATCTGTGCGACATTCTTCTTGACACAGGCGTCATTTTGTGCTATAATAATGACAACTAGACAAACGGAGGCGTCAAATGCACGAGGGACAAGTACTGCACGTAGAATGGGACGACGTAATGTATCTGTTGAAGGGTTATAACTGGGACTGGGTTTATTTTAACGTTCACTCAGATGAACTTAGGGGGAAGCTGCATAATTCAGTAACGGTTACATGTGAGTTTAGGGGTTTGGGTATCTCTGGTAAAATACAACCAACTGTAGCGGTTACGGACTTTTTCTGGGAGGTGTTCAGTATCCTTGTTGGGTTTGTTGAAGACAACGACTGTACTCTAGTGAAGGAACCGGACCGGGATAAGCGCATTACCATGAGGCTATACCGGGAGGATTACAAAGTACCATCTCACATTGCCGCCAAAGGAGTATTTTATCCTTGGGATTAGCTTGTAACTAAAAGACCACTACCCCACCCCACGCATGTGGGTGTTGGGGCCCCTATTTAGACTAGTTTTGTCCGAATTAACTGACCCTTGACAAATAGGGTAGGGCGTGCTATAATTGTAGATATAACCAAACAACCGGAGGTAAAAAATGCACTTCATTACTCGTCCTTCACGTATGTATCGTAATAAAAAGTACCGTCGTGTCTGTACCCGGCACAAGTATCTTCCAAACGGCCTGTGTCGTAACTGCGGCAAGGTGAATGCACGCAAGCGTTCACGTTACCTGAACCAGAAAGAGATAGCACAGAACATCAATGAGGCTGTCTCTAACCTGCAGCAGAACATCAAAAAGACTTTCGTTAAGAAGTAAAGGCATGTCTCGAATATGACGCTTTATGTCATATTTGGGGCCCCGCATGTCGCCAGAAATTCCCCCTTGACATCCTTATGTCTTTGTAGTATAATGAAGACAGTTGACAACCATTATACGGAGGTACAAAATGAACGACAGGATTTATATTTGGCACGAGCGCAATGAAGACGTGGCTTTTAATGACGTCCCCGACGATGAACCCGACGACTACAACCCAGACGGTTACGATTGGGATGAGGAGGAGCCCGCAGATGATTAAATTCGAGTGGTTTGCCGTTGAGCCCAGCGTTATTGACGGGCGTTGGTCTATCGTAGGCGCAGGCACTTATAAGTCCGGCGTACTTCGTGGACAAAGCGCATACCCTGTGCGCACCTTCCCTGATTTCAATACGCCCGATGAGTGCGTGACGTGGCTCAATGAAAAGTATCCCGGCCTTGATGTAACTGTGCGTGAAGGTCGTGATTCCGTAGCCGACGCTTGGATGATTGACCCCGAAAGACCCCTTGGAGGCTATTAGCCTCCTCAGGGGCCCCAATTCGGACCTAAATGGTCAGATTTCTTTTTCCCCTTGACAGCGTCCGAAAAACTGGTATAATATACATATAACTAACCACAAACGGAGGCGTAAAATGATTAACTTCATCAAGAAGGCAGTAAACAAGGTTCAACGAGTGAGCGTAGCTCAGGTGAAGGGACGAGAGAAGGAAGCCCTGCGCCAAGCGCATCAGCTCAACAAGGTAGGTTTCGAAGTTGATTGTCCAGAACGAAACGAACGACGGCGACGTAATCGCCTTCTCGACTAATCCCGAGGATTTTATTGCATGGTTGGCTGAGCACGCCGATGATACGGTAGGCTTGGCCAATCATCTTATGTTTGCCGGACCGGTTGCCTGTTGGCTCCGGTCTATTGGCTATACGGACGTAATAGTAACTAGAGAGGCCGTAATGGGGACATATCGGACCGACTTTGTCCTATTCGGGGCCCCGATTCCCGAATGGCAGCTCATCCTCTCTGCTGAGGATTCTTTTACCCGCGGGATAGCGGGTGATGGCGGGATAATTACTGGCCGCGGGATGCTTGACAGGCTGGAAGAATTCGGTTATAATTGAATTATAACTAAACGCTCAGGAGGTTCAAAATGTTTAAAGTTTCGTTGTATGTTCCCACTCGTGACAATAAGGGTAACGACTTGCCCAGTGGTTCAATTGACTACGCCCGCTCTAATGCCGAGGTCGCTTTGGCTTCTGTTGGTGCTGGTGGTTGGACTTGGAACTTAGGTTGGGGTGGTTGGCAGTCGGACACCGGTCAAATTATCCGTGAGCCCGTAGCCGTTGTGTATTCTTATCTGGAAGGTTTTTCAGATGTTATGCGTGAGCAGATTAAGCTGTGGGCACAGGAAACTGCCTCAGCCCTCAATCAAGAGTGCGTGATGTGGGTGGTGGAAGAAGTAAACGCAGAAACGCACTTCACTTCCGCTGCAACATAAAAGTTTTTATTCCTCCGTTTTGGGCCCTTCGGGGCCCTTTTTATTTGGACCTTTTCAGTCATATTAGGGGCCCCAGCACCTCGCTGCAACCGGCGCGGTGCTGTTATTATTTTTCGCGAAGATAGCGGGACTTGACACAGCGGGGTGACGTGGTATAATAGAGGTACAGACAAAAAACATTTCTTGGAGGTAAAAATGAGTGACGTTCGTTGTGTGCAGTGCGGTGAGCCTTGGGAGTACTATTATGTCATGCACGAAATGACTGAGGCCGAGAAGAAGAGTATTCTCAGCGGGTCAGGTTGTCCTGCCTGTAAAGACAGGGTGGTTGACAAAGGCAAGCAAGCGGTTATACAGGAAGTAATGTCTTTCTTGGGGGATGACACGGATGCGTTTGCGGCTATGGATGAAGACGGCGACCTTGATTTCCTGTACGAATAGTGGTATAATAGGGGTGGAGGTAAAATAAAATGACTAAAATTGAAGTGAATAGTGCTGAGTTTGCTCTCGTTATTCCCCCGCATATCTCTACTATTGATAACCCAACTGCCCGGAAGATTTTCAATCTTTATTGGCCCGCCTACATCACTAATAACGGTAAGTTGGACTATTATGAGATGAACTTGCTGAGATGCGCCGCTGCTCTTCTCAGGTTTGGCTTTGAGGATGCTTTGTTTATCACTAGCTGGGGCTCTAGTCAGTCTTGGGAGACTTCTCCCGGTTACTCAGTCAGCGTTACCCTCAAAACAAACGGTACTGAGGAAGTGTATCCAACTAGTTGGCCGGATATTGTTGTAGAGGAGAAATAAAATGGATGACTTTACCGCTACTATGATTGCCGAAGGTGTTGAAGTTGCTAGTCCACAGAAGACTTTGGAGGCTTGGGCTCATCTGATTAAAACAGGCTTGTGCTGGAGTTTGCAAGGATTTTTCGGACGTACCGCCCAGACTTTTATTGATAACGGTATGATTTCTTCCGGTGGCACCATTGATTATGAGCGTGTGCTTGAATTAGCACCTGCGTTTGAATTCGATGAATAATCGGGCCCTTCGGGGCCCCAATTCGGGTACACTTGGTCAGATTTAGTCCAGATGTAGACAACCAGCCTTGACAGGCACAGCGGGATATAGTATAATTGTCTTATGGAGGCACTCACCTATGGCATACACTGAATTAGCGCATGAGCAAGCACAGAACGTTCTTCTATTTTTGCATGAGGCTACCACGGCTGAAATCTCGGCAGGGCTGTCTTGGTATTCCGGGGTGAGGTCTTTTTGTCAGCGTCTTGCCTCCGACTTTGGCTTTGTTTGTAAGCAGGCCGCCGGGGTGGTGGCTGTGCTGTCCCCTAATACCCCTTGGCATAAGAACCTAGAGTACGCTGAGGCGGCTGTCTCAAATTTTGAATATGTGGGGGGTGAGCCTCTTGAGCTTAAAAACTACGGAGTACGTACTTTCAACACTTCTATTAAGAAAGCATACCACATTTTAAAGGATGAGGATTATTCTCAGGTATCGGGTCGTAAGGTTTCCAGTTTTTGGAGCAACATATGGAACGTGGAAAGTGTCGATGTAACCCACGATGTGTGGAGCTACCGGGTTGTTAGTAATGACCTCTCTCTTCTCAATAAGGCTTTCACTGAGAAACAATACAATACTGCTGTGTTGGCCTACCATCTGGCCTTTCAGCAGTCAGTAGGTATTTTACAGGGTCTTGAGTACCCTTATCAACTGCAGGCAATTGTTTGGGAAGTCGCACGACGGCTTTCTTCACAGAAAGTGAGTAGAATATGAAATCAGCTTATTTCTGGGCGCGCCCTGTCAACTACTTTGGCGTTACTTTTCAAATTGAAAACCCGCTAGAATCCTCAGCAACCCTTGGAAATATTGCCGCCGACTTCCGTAAAGATGTGTCAGACCGGGAGGCTGTGGATGTGTGTATAGACTTGCGTTATGTGGGTGAAGGCGTTGTTGAAGTCAGCCTCGAACTCGTTGATAAATACGAGTGGGAGCTTTTACGTGCACGTACGCAGGTATGGGCTAAAAAATACAACGGGCCTCTTGAAATAGAGGGCTATGATGACGATTTTTAAATAGGAGGTAGCCCTTCGGGGCCCCAAATGAGACCAATTTTGTACGAATTAAATTCACAAAAAATCATAGAATTTGCCACAAAAACCACAAAAAAAGACCCGGAATTGCACAAAAATAGGGAGATTTTCGGGTTAATAATGGCGCCTTCTGCTTTAATACACTACAGCGGGGTATATTACCTCACTACCAAGAAAATGGAACCGGTACTTTCTTTTGAGAATTATAGATATACCGCGAAGACAGACATGGTTACTGTTTTCCTGCACCCGATGTTCCCCACTAAGGAAGGTAAACTATCATTTCAGCAAGTAGCGCAGTATAACTTTGTCGCCACAGTAGAGGAAATGCTTGAGCAATGGACCCACAGTCCTGTAACGTTGTCTCAATGGATGCCTGAGGAAAACGCTGCAAAGTGGACTTCTTTTTTACTCTTGACAAGCCACGACAAACCTGATATAATTAAATAGTAGACAAACTAATTTAATCAGGAGAAATAAAATGAGTATGACTTTGGGAGAGAAGCAGGAATTGCAGAAAGTACTGAAACGAGTAATCAACACCAAGTTGGTGGCTCTGAAAGGTACGCACATTTATCGTGAGACTGCTAAAGAAACTGCAAAGGAATTGGAGAAGACGTACTTCCCTGAGGAAATCAACATCCTCCGTGAGAAGTATGACAAGTCTGTGACCTCTCTTGAGCGTGCAAAGGTGCGGAAAGATAACGCAGAACGGGCGTTTGACAAGGCAGTCTATGACTTCATTGCTGCTGAGGACAAAGCCGGTACGCAGTATGCCGCAGACTGGGAAGCTGCCAACGGACGCCGCACGTGGGGTTCTTGTACTCTGACCAACATGAACCGGCACGGTGTGCTGACTTTGCTTGAACATCTTGGAGAAAAAGCCGCAGGAAACTTGCCTGAATTCAAGCAAATTGCTGAGCTTGAGAGTTTGAAGAACAACCTTGATATGGTAATCCTCACCTCTCGGTCAAGCGTTGCTTTGAATAAGGTCGTGCGTGGCTTGTACGCTAAGTACGCAAAAGCTGAGGATGCTACTGCCATAGAAGTGATGGAAGAACTGTTCCCCTTCCTGTTTATTGACGAAGATTAGACTGTCTGCCTCCACAGTCTTAATCCCAGCCCCGGCTATGTGTCGGGGCTTTTTCTTTATGGGGCCCCTAATCAGATAGGTTTTGTCACATTATTTTTGACCCTTGACGCCCCTCTGTTCTGTGTTATAATAGTATATGGAGGTGACAATTATGAAACATCGGATTGAAAGACATATTTCTTTACATGTGGAGAATGTCGCTGTTCACGTACGGAACAGGCTTGTGCGCCTTGCGTTCGCTCAGCAGAAGGACGGCACACTTCAAATCTACAGCTGGGATTTTTTGGATGAAATAAATACGCTCCGGGAAGACGGAGATGAAATCCCTTCTCAAATGGTAGAAATTGAGGGTTTCATTTTAGAAGCCCATAGAGAAGTTAACGGAGGTTGCGATGTCTATTTATACACCCCATAAAATGTACTTTAATACCGGGGTGAGGCCTGAGAACCGGCCCGGGACGCCTCTCGGGAAGTTTCAAGTATGGCGTGGTGGCGTGCTACAAATCATATACTATTTGCAGGTAGCGCCTCCGGAAGGGTGGGTAGTCTCTCATCTGTGCGACACTATCCAACCTGATGAAGCCAACCGCTTTATACCTGTTGTGGGTGGTGGTATGCTTTCTAAGTACGCCATTTTTAAAACAAAAGGCGCTACCACACTGGAACACGTTGAGTATTGTCCATTCTGTGATGAAGAGGTGGAGTACATCACTGACCGGCTGGCGCTTACCGCAGTAAAATGTCCTACTGATAACTGCAACCACGCACACATCCACTGTGATGCCTGTATTCATCAGGAAGTGCCTTGGCATCAGGGCACAGAGCACCCGGACTGTCAAGAATGTCCGTGGCACGAAGAGGCTTGCCCTGATAGCGGTGAACTAGTGCCTATTCACGAGTCCTTTAAAGACACTGACCTGCCTATTCACTGCCCATCGTGTGGGAGCTACCATACATGGAAAGAGTATGTTGACAGTTGGGCTTGGGACGTGGTATAATAGAACCGGGAGGCTCTTATGCAAAAACACAACGAGTATGCGGAAATTTTAGTCAATACCTTGGAGAAGCTTGTCAACGGTCGGAGTGGCAGGCCTACGTTAAACTACGTAGCTGAGAACATCCTACGCTACCACCGGACACTGCAATCCTGCGCAATTCTGTTCCTGTTTCAGTTGCTTTACATACTTGGCGGACTTTCAGACCTGCGCTATACAGACATGCGTAACAGAACAGCCATCGAACGTGTTAAGGCGTTTAAGAAGCTGGTTGACGACGGTGATTTCGACTTTAACATACCTTTCATATAGGAGGAGCTCATGACAACTATTTTACTGACTGTAGCAGACAACTACACCAATTTTGTGGATTTGGAAGCACGTGGCTTCAATGTGGATTTAAACGGCTCATGTACCCGCCTGCTGGTACAGCTCGAAGAGGACACAACCAAGGAAACTGCTCTTGACATCATCCAATCAGCACTGACCCGCACTGTTGAGCTTATTGAGTTCGGTGCTGGCAAGTTCATGGTACAGCCTGCTGAGGTGCGTTATGTCCGTCTCGATTAATACAAACGGCCACGTTGAGATAGGCGGTATCACCCCTGAATGTTTTGAATGCGGTAAACCGTTCACAGAGGCTGAATGGGATGACCGTCACGATTTTGAGGGTTACGATTGCCACGCACATTGTTGTCCAGTATGCAAAGAAAACAATGAGGCTGTCCGCTTGGTTTTAGTGCTGAGTTTTGAGCCTTACGAAGAAGGAGAACCGCATCCAATGGAGTCTTTTTCAAAAGGCCTTGATGCCCTGATAGACCTGCACTTCCCAAACACCGCACATCTGGCTTATTATGGTTGGGAGCACATCTAGTTTGTCTACGTTTGGACCCGGGTACCGCCTAAAAACGGTGCTCGGGGCCCCAAATCCCCCCATTCCGGTCCGAATTGTCCACTTCCCCCAACTTCCCCTTTTCCTACCCAATATATCAGATTCGCGGGAATGGCCTAGACGGCAGCGGGGTGGTGTGTTATAATAGAGGGTGCGCGGGATACCCCCGCAAGCCCCAACCTTTTCTTAACTTAATAGGAGTGTACTGAAATGATAGTTAGCCAACTTATTCGCATACTTGAAGAGCAAGACCCGAACGCCCATGTTGTGCTCTGGCACTGGGACACGCTGCTTGGGGGAGGGCGCGAGCGCTATCTGACCCCAACTCTGGGAATGTTTAGAGAGCATAACCCTGACCAGTTTGTCTTGATGCCCAATGGCGTGGTACCCGGCACCGGCCCTGAGAAAGAACACTACCTGCGGGTGGAGCACTGTAATGGTGAAATCGTCGGGGACTACTGGATGACCCCGTGGGAAGTTGAGATTGCCAACAAGTGGGTTACCTACTACGGTGACCGCTTCATCTGGGCTGCACTCTACACAGAGGAGTATGACCGTCCACTACCAGAAGAATACCGCGAAGACGCGGGGGGTGAATAAAATGAACTTAGCCACACTTGAAGCTTTTGTAGCACAGACCGCCGCACAACTCCGCGCCCAACAGCGGGGGCTGGTGCAGGGCCCCTACGCAGGTCCTTCACAGCAGGAGCACGCGCGGCTCGCGGGCCGCATAGAAGGTATGGAAGCGCTGCTTGCTAAAATTCGCGAAGAAGAGGGGGGCGCGCAGACTGCCTTTTTCGCGAAGATGGAGGAAATCATTGAAGCAACAAAACGACACATGCGGGACGAAGTAGGTATGGACTGGGCGCTGACCGCTGCTGAACTCCGCGGAATGACTCTTGCCCGGGAGCTTGCCTACGTATATTTTCGCGAAGAAGAGGCCCCTATTCAAGATACCGCGGGGGCGGGATAAAATCGCGAAGAAGAGCACCCTTGACAGTTCGCGGGGGGCTGGAGTATAATAGAGGTGGGGGAGGGCCTATCCTCCCTCAGAGGAGCTTTTAAGAATGACTGACCAAGAACGATTAGTGACGATTACATACAGGGAGTACGCCAACCTGCTTAAGCGCAATGCCGAGCTCACCGCAATGGAATGGGCCGGGGTGGATAACTGGGTCGGGTTGAGCGAGGCTTCCCTGCACTTTGAGGGGCTGATGGCAGAGGTGGAGCAGAAACTGGCCGCGGGGAATTTTGAGGGGGGTGTCTCCGGGGTGGGCCGCAGGGGTGACAAGTTCCTAGCCGCTTTCGAACTACATCTATCTGCCCTCACCACCAAATACAACGACACTCTTGCCCTTGCACGCGAACACGCAGACCTAGAGCTTTTCGCAGAGGCTTACGCCTACAGTGACGTAATCCACAGCCTAAAGAAGCTCCTGAAACAGTATACCGAAATCGGTGCTTAAAAGGAGACACCTCATGAAGTACAAAATGACTGCCAAGAACGTGCGCTTGTTTGACGGTTTGGATTTTAACGGCTACCAGTTTGACCTGTATCTGAACGGTACCAAAACAGCTTGGGTGAGTGACACAGGGGACGGCATATGGCAAATCCAAGTAACAATCTACCCCGGCCGAGAGGAGCTTTGGGACGCTTTTGAAGAGTACGCAGATAGTCTGCCAGCAGCTGGTGCTTATGGGGGCTACTGGGAAGTTTTATGTGCTATTCTTATGGACCGTTTTGCAGCGAAGCGCGACACTTGCCCCCCTTACCTGCTACTTGAAAATAAAGGGGTGCTCCACAGGCTTAGGTTTAACAAACGCTTCACCAAAAAAGACCTGCCTGAGTTAGAAAAGGTAGTTGCTAAGAAGTATCCTACGGCTGTTGTATTGTCCTACAAACCTGTTTTTTTGGAGGTATAGCATGACAGAGAAAGTACTGGAAAGACTGCGGGACGAGCTCGCTACTTATAAAAAAGACGCTACAACGCTGGCTAAAAAGCAAGGTAACCTCGATATGTATGCGGAAGCCTTTGCTTTTAATGTTGCACTGGGTCTTGTAGAAGATGAGCTTAAGGCGCTGGAAAACACTGCTGTAGTTGATACAGCCTCGCTGGAAGCTTCCGTAGCCCTTCGTAACAAGAGGTTTTTCTACACCGCTATGAATACCCAAACAGGCAAGTACCAAGGCATGGACATACTTGGCTTCGATGATTTAGCCGATATGGCTAAAGAAGCGGTGTTGCTGTACGGCTTTCAAAGACTGGATTTACGTGTTGAGG
>Ga0180438_10003444_pt1 | contig 23979 bp, 29 predicted proteins | sample SS_ome_12_FD_132455 | JGI IMG/M metagenome (GOLD analysis project Ga0180438, IMG submission 132455) | Hypersaline lake sediment archaeal communities from the Salton Sea, California, USA - SS_3_D_2 metaG | ecosystem: Environmental > Aquatic > Non-marine Saline and Alkaline > Hypersaline >...
AAGCCACGGGGAATCTTCACCGCAAGGATGTTGGCATTTTAACTATACACTCGCTAACCCCGCCGCAAGCAGCGGGGAATGCGCTCGCTTATTCGGTTCAAGGGGGGAGTATGACCTGCAAATCGTCTGTCGAAAATGGTCCCATGGCCATTATCCCCTTTCTCCCGTGAGCCTTCAGCTCTTACGGACCGGTAGAGGATGATGTTTTTGCATGAGGCGGCCAGGGATCCTGAGTGTCGACGCCAAGCGCCTTGGCCTCCTTTTCCGATATGATCCGATAGCCTTTCGATTTCATGCATCGTTCCACAGCCCTGGCTATTTCCGCCTGGCTGTCTGACCCCCAGGTCTCGGCCCCCGGACTGGAAACGGTCCCATACCGACTAAAGCTGGCGTCCAGATAATACATACACTGTGAGTAATCCGCCTGCTTGTCAGCAGTTGTTTTGTTCGGATGGTAGAAATAGCCCTTCTTGGTAGCACAACCGACAGAACATGACAAAAAAAGGATCGGTAAAAGCACAAAAGCCTTCAAGCAGGAATCCCTCCCCCCTGTGGCCCGGAGTCGCAACCGGAAGCGGTTCCATGTCGTAGTCATAATTCCACTTTGTCCCCTATGGCTTTTCCGTAGTCCTGACAAGCGCGCAACCCTTCACCTGTCTCGATCATGTCCTCCTTCAACTTGAAGGGACCCAGATCCACCATGTCCATTTTGAATACATACTCCATGGTATCAAAAATGAGTTTGGGGGCATCCCCGCTGTGTGTATGAGACCCAAAGGCCCCTGCCACCTTCCCCTCCAGCGCTGCCTTCTGCGCCAGGAAGAGAAAAGTCTTCATGCCATTGGTCATGTCTCTGTGGTATGTGGGGCATCCGAACACATAGGCGTCGTATCCTTGTAGATCCCTGTGGCTTTTGATTGCGGCGATTCTCTTCAGTTCCGCGTCATGTCCAACAATACGAACCCCTTCGGCGACGTACTCCGCCATCTTTTCTGTATTACCCGTTCTGCTGTCGTAAGCAATCAGAATTTTTTTCATGGCTTGATCCTCCCCTCCCAACCAACAATCATCTGGGAGCCATATCCGTCCGGTAGGTAGCTGGGACGGCCTAGCACATAGCTCGGGCCTTCTTTTCCAGCTACCGACTAGTCTCTATGGGGCCACTCAACGCCCTTTTGCTCTTCCACAAAATAGCAGAAACGGTGCCACTCAAACTCGCGCCGGGATATGGGGCACCGAAGCTTGACCTTTCGATCGCCCACACCAACCACTTCCCAATCGCCGTTGCGGGGGCCACCGTCAATGGTTATCTTCTGCCCCCTTTCCAGGGGGTATGGCCGAAACAATATGATCTTGTCCGCTGCCATTCACGATCACCTTCTCCCCTTTGTGGCTTGTGTTTACTTGTGGCTATGGCCAAAATAAAGGCCCTGGAATTCCTTTAGGACAGACCGCAAGGTGGCAACGTGGGCAAGATCGGTCGTCTGTTTGCATTTCATGGAATAAACGAGCAACTTATGAAGGCCCGTCAATTTCTCGGTGTATTTCTCGGTATCAAGCTTGATCCGCTGGGTCATGAAGTATTGCGTCACGATGTGCTGGAGTTCATTGGCATGGTGTTCCTTGTTCATGACCCATCGGGCAACCTGATTGTAGTCCGTGGGCTTTTTGTCCCCCAGTTCAACGATCTGCTTCATTGACTTTTCGATGGTGGTGATGTGCTCGGCAATCATGTTAATTCTCATCTGATCATCATAGATCCTGCACGGAATCTCACAATGGGCAGCTGCATAAGATACTACGAACAACGCCATGGCCATTAGACACAGCAACTGAAAGCATCTCTTTGTCATTGTCTTTCTCCTTTCCTCGCTAAGTTGATGACACCCCCTGTGCCACCAAAGACTCGCCGGTCCCTCCACGGGCCGGGGCCCCTAAAAGGCCAGATCAGGGGTCCACACCTCCCAGACCTTGCCCACCAGGTCAGGACCGGGTTTTAGGGTGGGTCTGCCGGGCTGCCATCCAGACGGGGTGGCCTCTGCGCCCTTGGTCTTTCTCACGAGCTGGAAGGCCTGGACCTGACGAATCAATTCCGCCACATTGCGGCCCACGGGCGGGGTCAGCATCTCCATCGCCTGGATGACGCCATCGGGGTCGATAATAAAGCGACCGCGCATATCCACCCCGGCGTTTTCATCATAGACACCATAGACCGAACCGATCTTTCCCCCACCGTCAGAGAGCATGGGAAAGGGAACACCACCTTTTACCATCTTGGAGAGTTCTTTCTCCTGCCACATCTTATGCACGAAATGACTGTCCACACTGACCGAAAAAAATTCCAGACCCAACTTTTTCAGGTCCTTGTATTTGGTGGCAACTGCCGCCAGTTCCGTCGCTCAAACGAACGTGAAATCCCCGGGGTAAAAACAGACACACATCCATTTCCCCAGATAATCTGAGAGGTTGACCTGTACAAACTTACCCTTGTGAAATGCCGGGGCTTGAAAATCAGGGGCCTTGGCCCCAACTTTGGCTCTCACCATGACGGCCTCCTTTGCCTCTTTTTCTTCAACTGGGGCATCCTTCTTTTGGGGTTCTCCAACCTTTGCACCGGTCGGTTTTCCACAGCCGATCTCCAGTTTCTTCACAAAAACCTCCTTTGCCTTCTTTCGTTAGCCTTTAGATTCTGTCCATGAAACCAGGCAGCCACAAATCATTTTTGCGTTAATCCTTCTGATGACCGTTTCGCAAAACTCTTTTGCCAAGGACATTGAGCATTCCGGGGAAAAAGCACTTGGACTGAAAAAAGCCGGCTCTCAATCCACTATCTCGGAAAATTTTTTTTCGCGAAACCGGACCTTGGCGGTCTGGCACCTGGGACACGTCAATTGGTCCGGAAGTTCTTCAAAGGCGGTACCAGGATCGTATCCTGCCTCAAGACACCCCTTTTCCGGCTCATACTTGTATCCGCAGGGACATTGATAGCAATGAACCTTTTTAAATTGTGGAGTAGTCATTTGCCCCCCTCTCTTCTAAGGCATTCTTTTCGGCTAAATACGTCTATGAATGTTCTCAAACAAACAACGCTGTTGTTTCAGATCCCACCGCTCGTCACCCGAAAACCCATCAATTGGCGGGCAAGGCCTGAGCAATTTTCTTGCCCAGCTCATAGCATGCTTCAATGCCCCGGTCATCGGGAACGTACTGGATCTTCACGCCGGGATCGATCAGTTCAAACTTCATCTCCTCCAGTTCCTTGTTGATCAATTTCACTGCTTCACCGCTCCAACCAAAGGAACCAAAGGCGGCTCCGATCTTGTTCTTCGGCTTAAGGCCCTTCATGTAGGTAAGGAAATCGCTTAGCGTTGGGAAAAGGCCGTTGTTCAGGGTAGGGGAGCCTACGATGATGGCCCCGGCATCAAGGACCTCTGTTATGATGTCGCTTCGGTTCCAGGCCCTGACGTGCATAGGCTTGGCATCCACACCTTCCTGACCAAGGGCATCCACGATGGCTCCCGCCATCATTTCCGTGCTGTGCCACATGGTGTCATAGACGACAAGGGCCTTTCTTTTCGGCTCCTGGGTGCTCCATTCAACAAAGGTATTGCTGATTCTTGAAGGATCTTTCCGCCAGATGATGCCGTGGTCAGGGCAGATCATGTCCAGGGCCAGTCCCATGTCCGTAACTTGGTCCACCAGCTTGAGTATCAAAGGAGAATACAGAAGCAAAATATTGGCAAAGTATTTCTTGGCGTGGGGCATAATGGCATCGCCCATCTGGTCGTCGAATCTTTCAAGCCCTGCATAGTGCTGCCCAAAGGCATCACTGGAAAAAAGGATCTTGTCTTCGTTCACATAGGAAAACATGCTGTCGGGCCAGTGAAGCATCCTGGTCTCCAGAAAGGTGAGGGTTCTCTTGCCCAGGCCCAGTGTGCCCCCATTTTCCACGGGTTGATAGTTCCATCTCTGGGGAAAATGCCGGGAGAGATTCTTGTGTCCCATCTTGGAGCAATAAAGGGGTTTGTCTTCTCCCACTCTGTGCATCACCCTCGCCAGGCTGCCAGAGTGGTCCATCTCCGTGTGGTTGCTTATGACATAGTCAATCTTCTTGGGATCAACGATGTGACCGATGTTTGCCATAAGCTCGTCGGCGAATTCCTTCTTCACCGTGTCAATAAGGGTTATCTTGTCATCCAATATGAGATAGGCGTTATAAGTACTTCCCTGTTTCGTGGAATACCCGTGGAAATCTCTAATGTTCCAGTCAATAACGCCTACCCAGAAGATTCCTTCTGCAATCTCTATGGGTGTCATTGCCTTTTCCCTTCTTTCAGCTACACATTACTCCTTTTCAAACTGATCCTTTGTGGCTCCGCACACAGGGCAGCTCCAATCATCAGGCAGGTCGTCAAATGCCGTCCCTGGACCAATCCCGTTGTCGGGATCGCCTTCTGCCGGATCATACACATAGCCGCATACTGAACACACATATCTATCCATGATCTCTAACCTCCTTGTCTGTTTTCACTCGCTGTCCTTTGCCGAACCGGGGCCTGCCAGGGGACGGAAGGACTTCTTGCTTGCGCCACACACTGGACAGGCCCAGTCCTCCGGCAGGTCTTCAAAAGGCGTTCCCTTGGCGATCTTGGCCTTCCGGTCCCCCTTGTCAGGGTTGTAGATATAGCCGCAACTCACCGTCTGACACTGGTACATCTCTTCCGGATTTGCCATCTACTTCTTCCTTTCTCTCTCCGTTTTTAGCTGCTTTGCCTTTCTGGCAGATGGCTATATGGCATTACGCAGCCTTTTGGCCTGTGGCCGGCCCATAAAGTTCTTCTTCCAGCCAGGCCCTGATCTCCTCGTTCACCCCATAAACGCCTTTAAGGTGACTGACCGATTCCAGAAATCCGTTCCTCAGAGTCTCCGGCATGTCAATGGCGGCCAGTTCAATAGCCTCGTCAGAGTTACGCCGTATGAGGTAGATCCTGGGAGGATCTTCCCAGGTGTTTACGGCAAAGTAATAGGACACATCGTTTTTTGACCTGATCCGTCTCCTGCCGTTGGCAGGGTTGTTTCCCCACTCCAGGTACAGGGTCACAGCCTCCTCGGGCGTCATGTCCCAGTCGATCACGCTTGTGGCTTCGCTGTTCTTCTTGAGTTCTTCCAATCCCATCATGATCATTCACCCCCCTTTTCTCACACCATGCTGAATGTCGTTCGCAAAATACCCTTCAGGACAATGGAAATCGTTTACGCCTTCCACATGCCGTGCAAGTTGCAGTACTCTCGGGCCGTTACTTGGTCTGCTGTGATATTGAACGTAGCTTCAGGGACATCACCGGGATTCAGAAACTGGCGGTAAGCCTTTCCATCGGCGATGATCTCGATCCATTCAATATAGTGCTTCTCCTCCATGGGGTGGAAAACACTTCCCACCGTCACCTTTATGCCATCAGCGGTTTTCTCTACCACGGGAACATGTTTTTCCTGGGCGGCATCCACCGTATTCTCTACAAAGAGCTTCATGGGTTGTTTGCAGCACACGAGTTCTCCCTTGCCCGCATGGAGTACCTCAACGATGTTTCCACAGACCTCACACTTGTAAACTTGCAGTCTTTCAGTCATCTTGACACCTCTCCTTTCTTTTCAGACGGTCCCAAAACCGACCATTTCGCATTGGATCAAATTACCAGTTTTCACCCAACAGTTCGAAGTGTTTCTGGGCGTGGGCACAGGCCGGACAGGTATCAGGAGCAGATTCGCCCTCGTGCAGATACCCGCAATTGCGGCACCGCCACACCACCTTGTCCTCCCGCTGGAACACGCGACGGGCCTCAATGTTTTTGGCAAGATCCAGATACCGCTTTTCATGCTGCTTTTCGGCCACGGCAATGGCCTCAAAGACCTTTGCAATATCTTCAAAGCCTTCCTCACGGGCCACCTTGGCAAAGCTCGGATACATCTCGGTGTACTCGTAGTTTTCCCCTGCGGCCCCTTCCTTTAGGTTTTCCAATGTCGTGCCGATGACCCCGGCCGGAAAGCTGGCGGACACCTCCACGTCGCCACCCTCCAGAAATTTGAAAAGCCTTTTTGCGTGTTCCTTTTCCTGGTTGGCTGTCTCCTCAAATATGGCTTGCATCTGCACATACCCATCCTTTTTGGCTTGGCTGGCAAAATAGGTATAGCGGTTTCGTGCCTGGGACTCACCCGCAAAGGCCGTAAGCAAGTTCTTTTCGGTCTGACTCCCCTTTAGATTACCCATTCAATCTCTCCTTTCTAAAAACGTTCTCAGTTGTCTCCGTTCCGATAGATGTGTGTTGCACTTCATTGGCGCGCTCTAAGGCCTCTAGCCTTCTTTCTTCTCAAGGGTCTTCTTCCCTTCACACTTGGGGCACTTCTGAGGCTTGCACCTTGCCTCCTTCTCATGACCGCACGTCGCACATCTGAAAGTTGCCATCTCTTCCTCCTTTCCTGAACCTCAAACCTACATAGTCATGGTGGGCAAGCACAATGGGGCGAATTGTGTATTTGTCAAGTATCAACACAGTATTTTCCGGCTAGAAGAGGGTTATGACGGTCCCGGGGCCAGCACATGAGTGACCTCACCACACACACCTCGTTCGGGTACTGTTTTGGTCCTATTCCTTCCACCAGCCCTTCTTGATGTGGGCCGCCTTTTCCTCTTCGGCCAGTTTTTTGATCTTGAAGGCGGAATCTCTCACCACCCCGTAGAGGACACCACAACCAGTGTCCTCCCTTACCGCGTCTCCTTGATCCGCTAGGTCGAGCATCTCCTCCACCAAACCTAACGTCCTTTTGATGCTCGCATTACATGGCTTCATCACATCCACCCCTTCGAAGGAAGTGTCCCTTGTAAATGGTTGAGTTCCGCTACATCAAGATTCATGCCACTGCGGACCCGCATGCCCTGATGGTGAAAAACTGGTTGAATATCATAGGGTAATGGACGGCACAGGCAATCAACCATCGTCCCTTCAGGGTATAACTTGAGACACCTGTGAGACACCTGCTGTCTTGGAAGGAAATATCAGGAGTAAGAATTTAATATTTCTACTCATTCTATGATTTATGGCACTCGCCAGGCACTGCATTGTCTGAACCAGAGGAATCGTTGACACATGAACCCAGAGGAAGGGGAACAGGCAGAAGACAGGCAACTTGTTTTTTATAACAAACAGTTATGGCAATTTGGGAGCAGATTTGAACCGAAGGGTGTCGTTACGGCAGGGGACAAAAGAGGCAACCGAGTGTCTCATATTTACCTTCGAGACAGAAGTGTTTCACGAGACATCTGGAAAGTCAGCCAAAAAACGGTAGAGGGTCGCCCTACCCACCCCCAGTATCCTGGCGGCCTTGGCCTTATTCCCCCCGCTTCTGGACAGAGCAGCCTGGACACGGTCCACATCCAGTTTTCGGGAAGGGCCTCTGGGGAGTCGTCCTTCTTGCCATTTCCTCAGTTCCAGCGGGAGGTCATCTGTCCAAATCGTTCGGCCCCTGGATTTTACAAGGGCAAACCGAATGGCGCTCTGAAGCTCGCGGACATTGCCGGGCCAAGGGTAATCCATCATCACACCCAGGGCCCTTTTGGAAAAACCAGCGGATTTGAGGCCCTCTTCCAAGGCGCTGCCCAAGAGGTGCTCTGTTAAAAGGGGAACGTCGTCCTTTCGCTTCCTAAGGGGCGGCATGTGGATAGGGACCACGTTGATACGGTAGTAAAGGTCCTCGCGGAAACGACCCTTTTCCACCTCCTCTTTCAGGTCCCGATTCGTTGCGCTGATGATCCGCACATTCACCGACGTCGTGTTTTCCGCGCCTACCCGTTCAAAGGCCCCCTCCTGGAGAACCCTTAGCAGTTTGACCTGGACGAATTTCGGCAAATCAGCGACCTCATCCAAGAAAAGGGTCCCGTTATCTGCCAGCTCAAAGCGGCCCTTTTTGTCCCGCAAGGCCCCGGTGAATGCCCCCTTTACGTGTCCGAAGAGCTCACTCTCCAGGGTGCCTTCCGGCAAGGCCGCACAGTTCACCGGTACAAAGGGGCCTCCCCCCCGCCGACTCTCATTGTGAATGGCCGCTGCCACCAGTTCCTTTCCCGTGCCTGTTTCGCCTGAGATGTGCACGGGATAATCGTTTGTGGCCAGCTGACGTATCTGTTCGAAGATCCTCAGCATCTTGTAATCATGGCCGATGATTCCTGCAAAACTCGTAAGCTTGCCCAACTTGATTTGGGAACCAAGGAGATCGGTCATGTCTTGAAAGGCGGCTAGCACCCCCACAAAAGACCCGGTCTCGTCCGTCATCCCGGTGACGGACATCTGGATCCGCCGCGGTTCACCCTTTTTGGTAACAATGTTCAGGGGGTAGTCAAGATGGCCCAAAGACCGGGGGGCTTCCCCGATAAAGGCGCAGCGCCCGCCGCAAAAGGGTCCTCCAAAGGCCTCGTGGCAGTCCTTGCCCAGGACATCTTCCCTGCGATAGCCGGTGATCTCTTCTGCGGCTTTGTTGAAGAACAGGATGCGTCTTTCCGTGTCATGGGCGATGATCCCCTCGGTCAGGTTATCAAGGATGCCCGCCAGGTTCTTCCTGTCAAAGGTCGCCTTGTACAATAAAGCAAGATGGGCCTCGACGAGCTCTTTGAACTTCAGCATGAGTCTCTCATAGGACCCGCCGAATCGGTTCTCCTTTGCATCAAGGACGCAGATCGTGCCAAAGACCTCCCCGTCGGGCCACAGGAGTGGAAAACCAAGATAGGCAATCATCCCGAGTTTTGTATCCGGGTTCGTGGCCCATTCTTTGTCCTTCAAGGCATTGGCGACCAGCAGTTTACTTTTGTGCTTGATCACCCATTCACAGTAAAGGCCCGGCAGGCGCCCTCTGTCTCCCGCCTCATAAGGATTGTTCCTTGATTCGCTTGATCGGAAGACCTCGATGTGGGGAGCGTCCACCTTCATAATCAGGGCAGAGGGCACCTTGGCCATCTCTGCCACTGTATCCACCACCCCCTGCCAACTGGTGATGATATCATCCGTGATAGTAATCTCTTTCTTGCTGATCCTGGGTCCCATACTCGCGATCTCACGTTGAAGTGGCCTTACCGGCGCATCTCGATTACAGCCAGTTAACCACTCGAGTTCATTAACTATCTGTAGCTGAAATCTGGGGGCTTGTCAAACAGTTGAGACAGGAACGGCCAGTGAAGCCACAGGCCGTCAACAAAGAGTTTCAAGTTCAGCACCCCTATCACCCATTTGAACCGATTAAGCGATCCCATTGCCCGTAGGTTCTGCCTGTTGGCAGTGCTAACGCGGCGCGGGCTGCGGGGTCTTCAAATAACAGCTAAAAATGTGGCGAGACTTCTAGGAAACGGCGGGGTGCTGGTTTGGGCCTTTTCTATGCAATGGCAGCAAAGGGATGGGGCAATCCGCTTCTCTTTGGCCTCCAATGCCTTTGGTAGCTTTGCAAAGCTGGTGGGTGGCAATGGCCGTAGGCCCCTTTTCAGAGATCTTCAGCGAACTCCCCCATCCCTTTGCTGCCAAATCAGGGGGTGCAAGTGTTGACAAACCCACTATTAGTAGAAACGAGGGGTGGGAAATCAAGAAACAATCTTCAGAATCCGGGGCCCATCTCTGTGAGGAGGATCGGGAATACGCTTGGGATACCCCACAATGATGGGGGCTACAATCCTGCAATCTTTTGGCAGTCCAATCGCCTTGGCCACCTCAGGGTCTTTAATGTTGGCCCCCAAGGCCACCCAACAGGTTCCCAAGCCCCTTGCTGCCGCTGAAAACATGAAATAGCAGGCCGCAAGGGCACAATCCACGTAGATCGATCTGAGCTTCCTGGGGGCCAGAATGTAAACCAAACAGGGCGCATTGTAGAACACGTTGAAGTCCTTGTCCCTGAGCGTCCTTTCGTAACGCTTGATGTGGGCATCGGGATGCTTTTCAAGATGCAAGACAAAGTTCTTCTTGCTTTCCTCTGAGAGCCTTTTGATCCACCCCTTCTGGTTGACGATGATGAACCGCCAAGGCTGTCCATTTGCTGAATTCGGGGCAAGGCAGCTGTCTTGGATCATCTCCTCAATGAGCTCCACAGGGACCTGCCTCTCTTCAAAGTCCCTGATAGATCGCCTCGTCTTCAGCAGTTCAAAGAAGTCGGCCATGTTGTCCCCCCTGTAATGAACGGTCTCGTAAAAAGCCTTTTGTAAATGACATTGAGCCTCGCCGGAGGCGCGATTTCAGGGCACTGGCCCGAGAATAGCGCTGAGGTCGCGCCTGACGGCTTGAGCAGAGGCGCTTCGTGTGGCAAGTCAGCCAGACATTTTAAGTGTGCCCAGCATGTTGATCGTTTCGCAAAAAGTCTTTTCATGAGCATATTCTGGTCACCTTTTGCCATGGGTTCTTAGTGAAGCCTAGCGCCAAGAATTGCATACTGTTGGATCCGCCGTGGCGGAGAGTTGTTGCAATTTAGCGAAGCGAACTTAGAACCCTCAGGGGCCAACAAAGCAAATTGAAGACCTTTTACGATTCCATCAATGTTCACGGCGTGAGGAAAGTTGACTTTTTAGGAATCCATCATATTGTTATGTTAAGTATGCTTGCTTCACTACGCCCTGCCGCCTTGACAGAAGGATACCACCCCAATAGGCTCATGTGTACAACAAAGGCACTCTGTGCTGAAAATAGGCATGGAAGATGGGGCCTTTCACCAGATGCCCCAGAAGAGGGAAACACCGTGGCGGATCCGGATAAGATGAGCGGCAATACCAAGAAAGCCCCAAAGCGGTTCTGGCCCCTATCTCTTGGAGCCGCCATCCTTATCGGATGGCTCATCTATGCAGGGATTTTCATCCACCGGATCCACGGGCAACGAGGAGAGGTCCTCACCCCTGAGCTTGAGAGACTGGCCGGGCAGGAACTCCAGGAGGACTGGTTTTCCATCTACCAGCATAGTCGCAGGGCCGGCTACAGCCACACCCAACTGCTGCCACAAGAGGACGGATACGCCGTGATTGAGGAACTCTTTATCCGTCTCAATTTCATGGAGGAGGTCCAGGATGTCTTCTTCAATGTCCAGGGCCGACTCGCCTCGGACTTCTCCCTGCAATCATTCACCTTCCGGCTCCAAGCCGGGCCTATTGCCTTTCGCCTGAAGGGGCAGGTCCAAGACACCCTCTTGACGCTCGTAACCTGGATGGCAGGCCAAGAAGAATCGCGACAGTTGTCCCTGTCAGGTCCCATCTACCTGGGCAGCGGCATCAAGTCTCTTCTCTCCCACGAACGCCTACGGGTGGGTAATACCTACCAAGTGGCCCTTTTCGACCCAACAAGCATGAGCCAAAGCCCTGTTTCACTCCACGTGGCCGCCAAGGAGACGGTTCACCTCCATGGAGAGGATCGGGAGGCCTTTCGGGTGGACCTCGACTTCCATGGAGCAAGGCTAAGCAGTTGGATCACCCCCTATGGAGAACTCCTGAAAGAGGAAGGGTTCCTCGGCATGACCTTAATCAGGACCAACGAAGACGACGCCCTGAAGGGGCTGACACAAGTGGTGGCCGTTGAGTTGATGCGAGAGGCGTCTGTACTGCCCGACCAGCCCATTGACGCGCCCAGGGAATTGAGGCGGCTCGAGTTACGGCTCACGGGCATCAGGGGCACCGGCTGGCATCTGGCAGGCGATATGCAAAGGTGGCACCGGGGAGGGGGACTCACCATCCTTAGGGAACCCCTGGAAGAACTTCCCGCTGTCCCGGTTCCCCAGGACGACCCAAGAATGGCCCGGTATTTGCAGCCCACTCTCCTGATCCAGAGTGACGCCCCGGAGTTGAACCGCCAGGCAGCGGCCATTGTGGGCGAAGAAAGGGACACCTTGCGGGCTGTCATGCAGATCAGCACCTGGGTCCATGAAAACGTAGACAAACGGCCCACCCTGTCTATCCCCAGCGCTTTGGAAGTCTGGAGACAGCGGGCAGGAGACTGTAATGAGCACAGCGTGCTTTTTGCGGCCTTGGCCCGGGCCGCGGGCATTCCCGCCCGGTTGGCGGCGGGACTGCTCTATGTGGACGGCCGATTCTATTATCATGCCTGGAACGAAGTCCACATAGGCAAGTGGGTCGCCGTGGATGCCTTGCTGAACCAGGTGCCGGCAGACCCTACCCATATCCGTCTTGTGGTTGGAGGGTTGGAAAACCAGGTGAAGTTGGTAAGACTTATTGGCAAGCTTGAGATTCGGGTCTTGGAGTATGAATGACCGACATGGTTCCACCGGCGGGAGTGAATGATTTGATGCAAAGCAAGAGAGGCCGGCCAAGGGAAAAGGGTGAACCGGCGACCATTCTAATTTTAGGAGACTGATGATCCGCCTGGAAAAGCTCACAAAAGTGTTTCAACAGGTCAGAGCCGTTGACGAGGTAAGCTTACAGGTTGCTTCGGGAGAGATATACGGATTTCTGGGGCCAAATGGCGCCGGCAAGACCACCACGATCAAGATGCTAGCCGGCGTCTTGCGCCCCACGTCAGGACGCATTTTCATCGATGGTCTGGATCTCCAGACCCATGCAGTTGAGATAAAACAGCGTGTCGGCTTTATCCCCGACCGTCCTTTTCTTTACGAAAGGCTCACAGGCTTGGAGTTCATGTCTTTCATGGCCAACCTTTATGGTGTCAACGGCCCTCAACAGCCGGAGAGGATAGAACGCCTTTTGGAACTTTTCGAGCTGGCCCACTGGGGCGGGGAGCTTGTGGGCAGCTATTCCCACGGTATGAAACAGCGGCTTATCATGAGTGCCGCCCTGCTCCACAGCCCGCGGGTCTTCATTGTGGACGAACCTCTTGTGGGACTGGATCCCAAGGGCGCTCGCCTCATCAAACGCATCTTCAGGGAGCTGAGAAGCAAGAACCTGACCGTATTCATGTCCACCCACACCCTGGAAATCGCCGACGAGCTCTGCGATCGCATCGGCATTATTCAGAAGGGCAAACTGGTGGCAGAAGGAACCCTGGCGGAGTTGAAGAAACTCGCTGGCCAGAAAGACCCACACCTGGAATCGATCTTTCTCCATCTGACCGGCGCAGAGGCAGAGAGCACGGAGGAAATCGATTTTATCCAACAATGAGGGTTTCGTGTAACAAGGTCATGTGGCTCTGTAGCTGTGCCTTTTTGAAAGACTTAAGGTCTTCAGCCAGAATACCAAAACCCGTGACCTCCTAATGACCTAGGACGACAGGTGGTTCAATTTGAAAACAACGCAAGTCTCCAGCTCCCCCTTTCAGGCAATAGTAGGTGTGCTATGACTTGTACCCCCGAATGTGGCAACAGAGGGATGGGGGAATTCGCTGAACGAAGGCCTACAGCCATTGCCAGCCACAATGTTCGTCAAGCATCTAAAGGCATTGGAGGCCGAAGAGAAGCGGATTGCCCCGTCCCGAGGCTTCAATTAAATAGCAAAGGCACAACGCAGTGTCCTGTTGCTTTCTGGCAACCTCGGCACGCTCTTGTTTCAACTGGCTGACAAGGGGGCGACACTTGAGACGACAACTGGCTGTTTGAGACGTAGCCGAATTGAACCCTCCCCGCGGCAAGCCACGGGGAATCTTCACCGCAAGGATGATGTCATTTTAACTATACACTCGCTAACCCCGCCGCAAGCAGCGGGGAATGCGCTCGCTTATTCGGTTCAATCGCCTGTCGGCCGACTTAATTTTGAGTCTCCGGAAAAAGGATCTCCTGTTGCTATGATCCAGAATGCCACGAACATCTTGACGCTGCTCTCGCCACGATGGTGGGCCTTGAAAAACAGGATTCTTTTTGGCGGCCGGCGCGTCCTGGTTAAGACCGGTGCCTTGCTGGCCATGACCATCGGCTTCTGGGTAGGGATCTATGTCATGTTTTTTCGGGTCCTCAGCTATTTCCATGGGGTGGAGGAGTTTGGGCATGTTCTCGCCTACAAGCTCCTTTCCATGGTCTTTCTTACCTTTTTTGGGCTCCTGATCTTCAGCAACGTGATCATCACCCTCAGCACCTTCTTTCTCGCCCGGGACCTCACCACTATTCACGCGACACCCGTCTCCCTGGGAGAGTTTTTCACGGCCCGTTTTCTGGAAACCATGCTGGAAAGCTCGTGGATGGTGCTCCTTTTCGGTATCCCTATTTTCACGGCCTACGGTCTCACGTACCATGCTGGGGCACTTTACTATCTTGGGCTTTTCAGTGTCATGATACCCTATCTGGCCCTTGCCGCTGCCTTGGGGATCAGCCTTACCATGCTTCTTGTGCAGATATTTCCGGCCCAGCGCACCCGTGACATTCTTTTTCTGTTGTCCATCGTGCTGGTCATTCTCCTCTATTTTCTCTTCCGCTTCATGCGACCCGAACGGCTCGTGGATCCGAACGCCTTCTCCAGTGTTGTCCTCTACTTCCGGGCCCTGAGCATGCCTGCCTCCTACTACCTTCCCAGCACCTGGGCCGCTGAAGCCGTGTGGCCGCTCCTGCGCCCCTCTTTTGCCTCCAGCGCCTTTTACCAGGGATTCCTCTGGATGACGGCCCTGGCCAGTGTGGTGGTGAGTGTGTGCGTAGCCTTTCTGGTCTATCCCCAGGGATGGTCCAAGTCCCAGGAGACCCGCCGCATGAAGGCAGGCCGGCTCCTGACCCGGATCTCTGGTCGGATCACGGGGAGGAAAGGGGGAGGATCTCAGGCAATGGCCTTGATGGGAAAAGATTTCAGAACCTTTTTCCGCGACAGCACACAGTGGTCACAGCTCCTCCTTGTAGGCGCGCTCATAGTGGTTTATCTGTACAACTATAGTGTATTGCCTTTAGATCGGGCCCCCATGCCGACCCATTATCTTCAAAACCTGGTGGCCTTCCTCAACATAGGTCTGGCAGGATTCGTCCTCGCGGCTATCGGGGTCCGCTTCGTCTTTCCGGCAGTAAGCGCCGAGGGGGCTTCCTTCTGGATCATGCAAAGCGCGCCACTTTCCACCAGACGCCTCCTGTGGAGCAAATTCTTCTTCTATCTCTGTCCGCTCCTTCTCCTTGGGCAGATTCTGACCATTTTTTCCAATGCATTACTCCAAGTGGCACCATTGATGCGATGGCTGGCGCCTATCACCGTCTTTTCCATGGCCTTCGGGATCACGGCCCTGGCCATCGGCATGGGAGCCGCCTTTCCCAACTTCAAGGCCGAGAACCTGGCCCAGGTAGCTACCGGCTTTGGAGGATTGCTCTACATGATCCTGGCCATGAGTTTCATCGCCTTGGTCATTGTCCTGGAAGCAGGGCCAGTCTATACCCTGTTCATGGCTCAGATCCGTCACGAAACCCTCCACGCATCCCAATGGGTGTACATTGGCGGGTCCATTCTTCTGGCAGGCGTGGTGAACGTTGTCGCAGTGTGGCTGCCCATGCGCTACGGCATTGGCAAGCTGACCGTCTATGAGGGCTGAAAATGGCCCTCTGGCAGGACGACTGAGGACCTATTTCCTTGGCGGGTTGTAGAACTTCGAGGCCGGCATGGCCATCAACGTAATCATGGCCTTTGAGACCGGTTTTTCCTGCCCCTCTTTGAGACAAAAGACTTCAGACTCTGAGACAATGATCTTTTTGCCCCTGTTCACCACCCGTGACCGACACACAATGGCGTCGCCCTTTGCAGGCCTGAAGTAATTTATCTTGAACTCTATGGTCAGGATACGGATCTCTTCAGAAACCGTTGTATAGGCCGCATACCCACCGGTATGGTCGGCCATGGTAGCAATGACACCGGCATGGACAAAACCGTCCTGCTGCCTGTGGTCCGGCCCTATTTCAAGTTTTGTTTCAAATTCTCCGTAGGCCGCCCGCTCCACTTGAAACCCGCAAAAAGCGGGAAATCCTTGTACGAAGTCTTTCTTCAGAAAATCAAATCTCTCTTTGTTCATGAGGGTCCTCTTGCTTTATTGCCAACCAACGGTGTTTAGAATTGAAAGACGGCCTTCACGGGAAAATGGTCCGACGGATAGGTCCCGTCCAAGGGATCTTGAAGGACCTGGCACGCCTTGAGCCGCAGGGGGCCACGATAGAGAATCCAGTCGATGTAGCCGATGGTTGGTTCTCCCGTAAAGCCGTGGAAGGTACTCGGATAAGGCTCCTTAAAGGTCTCTTTGAGATGTAGCCCCCTTTCACCTTCAACCGCCTTGCCCGTGAACCACTGATAACAGGGGCTGTCTGGTGTGGCATTGAAATCGCCCATGAGGATCAAGGGGATCTTGTCTGAAAATGGGGACAATTGAGCCTTAATAACCCCGGCGGCTCCCATCTGGGCAGGGGTCTCGAAATCAAAATGGGTGTCCACACAGATGATGGCGCGCTCGTTCACATGAAAGAGCCCAAGGGTTGCCTGTCGCGGGAACTTGCTTCCAAAGGAACGACTGGGGACAAAGGGCGTCTCACTTAGAAAGAAATGGAGGTGCTCCTTGCACTCAATCGGTTTTCGATAAAACACGACGTTATCCTGCCAGAACGGTGGTGCAGGGTCACGCCTTCCAACGTGACCGTAGTCGGAGAGGTTCTGGACCAGGAAATCGGTCTGGAAATGATTGGCTTCCTGAACGGCGATGAAATCCGGCCCTTCTCTTTGAAACAGTTCCACGACCCTTTCCTTGCGGTACGCCCATCCGTTGAGACCGTCGTCAGCAAGGCCAAAGCGCAGGTTGAAAGACAGTACGGAGAGTTGTTCCACGGAGCCCCCTCATGTTCTGTGTCGAGTCTTCAGGACACCCTTTCGTGTGTGGCGTAGAGCATAGGGACATATCTTTCTATCTTTACGGGGCTTGCCCTGAAGTTTTCAAAAGTGATATCATCAAAAGCCAGGTTTTCCCCTTGCCGGACAATGTCAAATATTTCCAAATAGTTCAGAAGAATCCTATGTTCCCACTTCAGGTTAAGGAGGTTTGAGATGTGACGTATGTCTGTCTTTTCCCCCTCAATCTCCAGAAATGTGCCGTAGGGCATGGTGTCCACAAGGAGTTTGGTTTCCGCCAGGGTAAAGGTCTCACGCCACTTCTCATAGGCTTGCTCCCCATGAAAGCCAAGGTCCTCCAGAATGGCCTGGCAAGTCTCAAAATCGTCCACCTCGATCTCTAACTCGCGGTGAATCTTAAAATCCTCGTCAGGGTCGGCAGGCGGCGACTTGAAGGTCAACCTTGCCTTGTCGTCTCTTCTCAGCCTCAACAGCACCCCCCGGCCTTTGAGACCCCTTGCCTTGTCGTCAAAGCGGATGTTGGCCTCAAAGACCCGGCCGAAAGCAGTGGCGCCCAGGGCGAGGATCTGCTCTCGCATCCCAGCGACATCGGCAAGATAGAACTTTACTTCGATTTCCACTGGCTCGGTCATGCTGGCCCCTTACACTCGGTCGCCCAAACAAAGCGTATTCCCATTTCAGGGGGTTTTCCCTTATCGCACGTAGGCAGGCGGTCACCTGTGCATGTGACTCTCTTTAAAGGTTACTTCAAAGCGCAAGAGTTCTTCATCCCTAAGGACCTCAACCACCCCTTTGTCACCCGGCCTTTTCCGGCCTATCAAATAGGTCAGGTCAAAGGTGGTTTCGATGGGCTCCCCATCAAAGGCCGTGATGACATCTTCTTTCTGAACCCCCGCCTCTTCTGCAACGGAACTCTTGATGGTCCCTAATACCCGGACCCCGCCTTCACCTCTCCTGACCATCACTCCGAGATAGACCTTTTGGTCATCGAGGCCTTCATAACGCACCACCCATGCAAAATCCGCCGGCAACAGGGGGATTTCAGGCATGGTCACATCCATGAGTTTGTGTTGCTTTTCAGGAGAGATGAGCACTGCCCTAGGCAGAACAATGGCATAGGGCAGCGGAAGACGTCGAAAGACCCGCCTGGGAATGCCAAACCCGTATTCAACATGCTGACCCCCGGCAAGAACTACCACCCGCTTGTCTCCGCCTTCTTCGGTGAGAAGATACTGCACGATGGCTGCAGCCATGGATTCGTCCCACAAGACCTGAACCCGGTAGAAGTCTTCAAAATCCTGTGCCCCCATTGGATGTGTTCCGAACACGGCCTCTGTATGGGCCCGGTGATAGGGATCTTCTTGGTCCATCTCAGGAAGCCCATCGTCCCCATCGCCCGCCTGCGGGACGGATTCACGTCTCTTCACCTTGTCCAACCAGTCATCAGGGGGACGAAGGGCCAGCAGGGGGATCTTCTTTTCCCGAAGGTATCTGAGGATATCTTCATAGTATTCGAAGTCATTGGTCCAGTCCTCCTGCCAGGTCCTCACAAACTCTTTTTCCTCCAGATCCCCGGAAGACCACTGGTCGGCCACTTCTTGTGAAGAGCTCTTCAGCATCTCCATGCCCACGGCTATTTTGCCGGGATAGCGTTCCCAAAGGGCCGTCAGGATCTCCAGCTGCACCTCGTGTGCATGGATGTTGTCATGGGTCTCACCCACGTAGACAACCCGTGTTGAACTCAATATGTCGATCAACTGCTCTTTTGAGACTTCCACTCCTGTTGGAAGATGGACAATATCGCCCTCCTCAAGAGACGAGAAGTCTCTGTAAGGTGATTGCCAGTTCAGCCGGTGCCCGGAGCTTAGCATGCTGCACCCCGCCACCGCCATGAGCACCACCGGCAGCACCATCGTCTGCGCCCACTTCATGAAAGCCATAATCCCCTCCCGGAACGAATTGACCCGAAATTATCCCAGACAGGCCATGGTGTCAAATTCACACGATCCCCGTGCTTCCTGAACCCCTGCCTATGCGTGGTCCCCTGTTGGATGGCCCAGATCTGCTGACAAAAAAGCCCAAGGCCTATTTTTATTAAAGCAATCAATTAGATATAACGTGCTGGCGGAACACGTCTGGCATTAGCGAGGTGACACACTATGGCATAAGGAGGGGTTGGTTTCAAGGACTCGCCACATTGACAGGGACATGGGGTGGCCAAAAGCTTGACAAAAATGAGCAGCTGTGTTGATTATATGTGTTTGCCAAGATTGAACGCTTTTCAATGCGCTATATAAAGGGATAGACCCACACATAAGGGGGGCATGTCATGAAACGAACGTATCAACCAAGCAGACTCAAACGCGTAAGGACCCATGGATTCTTAAAAAGGATGTCCACAAAGCAGGGCAGGAGGGTCATCAACCGAAGACGTGCCAAGGGAAGAAAACGTTTGACGGTGTAACAGGGCTGAAAGCTCTTGGGCGCATTTTCCTTTAAAAAGGCAGAACGGATCTTGAAGAGGGATGACTTTAAGAGACTATTTAGGTACGGCAAGAAAATTCATGGGGACCATTTTGTCGTCTATTATTGCCGAAATAACCTGGGGATCTTGCGCATGGGGGTCACGGTAAGCAAGCGGGTTGGGTGTGCTGTGATACGAAATCGGGTAAAGCGTCTGCTACGCGAGTCTTTTCGTTTGAGCAAGACTCTGTGTGACAACGCCTACGACATGAATATCATCGCAAAAACAGGGGCGGCACATCTGTCGTTTCAGGAAACCAATCAGGCGCTGGGAAATATTTTTAGTGATATTTCAAAGGATTGCAAGTATGAGGCTATTGCTCTTGCTACTCATTAGGGCATATCAATATATCCTTTCACCGATCTTGGCACCAGCATGTCGCTTCTATCCAACATGCTCCCAATACGCATTCGAGGCTGTGGAACGCCACGGTGTGTTGCGGGGGTCCTGGATGGCCGTGAGAAGGGTTTTGCGGTGCCACCCCTATCATCCCGGCGGATTTGATCCCGTCCCTTAGCCACCAAGGTCCCAGAGTGTTCCGTTGTTTTTTGTATGATCCAGCGCTTTTCAATGCCCTTAAAGAGGATCTCTTTGTTTGGGCGAAGGTCTGTCTAGGGCAGACTATAATCAGGGGGAAATGAATTCATGTCCATGGAACTTCGGATGTTGTTAGCCATTGTGTTGTCGTTTTTGATCTTCTTTCTTTATCAGGTCCTCTTTGTAAAGGAGGTCCCAGTCCCGAAGAAGGAACTGGCCAGCGAAGGGAAGGCCGTTGAAGAGGGGGCCCCTGCCGAGGCCGAGGCCGTTAAGGTCCTGGATGAAGAACCTCTGGTGGAGCAACGGGACGCTAAAGAGGAAGAGCGCCCAGGACGCATCATTACCGTATCAACACCCCTTTATGTGGCAGAGGTGGCAGAACGCGGCGGCGGGTTCAAGTCCTTTAAGCTTAAAGCGTACAAGGAATCCTTGGCGCCCGATTCCCCTATGAGAGACTTGGTCCGATTGGCACGGGGGCAAGACTGCACCCCACGGATGTCTTTTTCCGGAAAGGGGTTGGCCGGCCTGGGGGAGGCCCTTTTCACGGCAGGCACCGACACCGATATGGTCGACGTCAGCGATCAGGATAAGGCCTTGAGTCTTACCTGGACCTCTCCGGATGGCGTCTCCATTGTCAAGACCTACTCCTTTTCCCCCAAAACCTACGAAATGGGGTTGGAAATCAAGGTCAGGAATCTGTCGTCCAGCCCCATAGAGGAGAATCTGATCCTGTCTCTCAGGGAGATCAAGGATACAGGTGGTTCCAAGTACGTTTTCTCAGGGCCCGCTGCACTGATCAATGGCGAACTCGAAGAGATCGAGACCAAGAAGATCGAGAAGAAAGACTCCTACACGGGCCGCATAGGATGGGTGGCCATAGAGGACCAGTATTTTGCCTCGGCCATCATACCGGAAAAGGCTGAAGAGGCGAGCTTGAAGCTTTCCTTGGGCGCAAAGAACGTTGTGGACAGTGCCTATGTGGATCCTGCGGGGCCCGTGTCCGTGAAGACGGAGCGGACGTACAAGTACAGGCTCTACTTTGGCCCTAAGAGCCTCAAGGACCTTGGCAGTGCAGGGCCAGCACTCAGGAGGATCCTTGATTTCGGGTTCTTTGACATCATTGCCAAGCCGCTGCTCCACGGCATGAACTTCGTGCATCGGTACGTCCCCAATTACGGCATTGCCATCATCCTGATGACCATCCTCGTAAAGGTCCTCTTTTGGCCATTGAGCAACAAGAGCTACAAGTCCATGGGCCAGATGAAGAGGTTGCAGCCCAAGATGGCGGAGATCCGGGCCAAGTACAAAAATGACAAGAAGATGATGAACCAGGAACTGATGAACCTCTACAAGGTTTACAAAGTCAACCCCTTGGGCGGTTGCTTGCCCATGGTAATGCAGATACCGGTGTTTTTTGCATTCTATAAGATGTTGTACCAGGCCATCGAGCTGAGACACGCCCCGTTTTTCTTGTGGGTCAACGATCTGGCAGCGCCGGATCGCCTTTTTGACCTTGGCGTCAAGATACCCATGATGGAGCCCCCCTATGGCATTCCTGTACTCACCCTCATCATGGGGGCCTCCATGTTCCTTCAGCAGAAGATGACCCCGCCGCCAGGTGACCCGACACAGGCCAAGATGATGATGTTCATGCCCGTCTTTTTCACGTTCATCTTCATCAACTTCCCTTCAGGGCTCGTCTTGTACTGGCTGGTCAACAACGTCTTATCCATGGCGCAGCAGTACTACATCAATAAGAAAATGGCTTAATACGGAGGTATATATGGCGTCTGAATATGAATTTGAGGCTAAGACCAAAGAAGAAGCCGTGGCAAGGGCCTGTGAAGAACTGGGCCTTTCGGAAGACGAACTCGAAGTTGATGTGATGTCTTATGGTTCCACAGGTATATTTGGGCTGGTGGGTGTAAAGAAGGCCAGGATAAAGGTGACCGTGCCCGAGTCGCAGGAGGCCAAGCTCGAGCCCTCTCCCCCTGCCCGCGAGGAAGCAACGGAAGATGACGTGGCAGAGATGGCCAAGGAAGCACTGGAAAAAATCATCTCCTTCATCGTAGAGGATACCACCGTTACCGCGGAAACCAAGTCTGACAACTTGAGGTTGAAGGTAGAAGGGGGCAACTCAGCCCTGCTCATCGGAAAACACGGCAGGACCCTGGACGCCTTGCAGTATATTGTCCAATGGATTGTGCACAAGCAAAAGAGGACCAGGCTCCGTATTTCCATTGATGTGGAAGGATACCGGGACAGGCGAAAGGCCTCGTTGACGCAGTTGGCGTTGCGTTTGGGCGACAAGGTCAAGCGGTCCGGCAAGCCGGCCACTATCAATCCGATGAATGCCTATGACCGAAGGATTATCCATATTGCCCTTAAAGACAACGCAGCCGTTAAGACCCAAAGCATGGGCAATGGAACCTTTAGAAAGCTGGTCATCTACCCCCTGAAAAAGCGCAGACGCCCGGCAAAGGCTCAAAAGGCCGGATAGCTGCAAGCTTATGGCCCAACAGATGAACTGAAGGGTTGGGCGGCCCGATTTTCCCAGTTCCTATGCCGTTCCACACCACCGGGGCCGGGCCCCTGAATCAGGTGATCCATGGATGCCGACACCATAGCCGCGATTGCTACGCCTCCAGGGGCAGGCGGTATTGGTGTGGTAAAACTCTCGGGCCCCAAGGCCATCGGCTTGGTCCTTCCTCTCCTTCGACCCTCACGGGACCCCTTGCGCCTGAAATCCCGCCACCTTTACCACGGCTATGTGGCCGATCCCAAGACTGAAAAGACCGTAGATGAGGTCCTCTTTGCCGTGATGAGGGCCCCACACACCTATACCAGAGAAGACGTGGTGGAAATCCAGGCCCATGGCAGCCGATGCGGACTCTATGCCATTTTGGAGTTGGTCCTGAGGCAAGGGGCCCGGCTGGCCCAACCAGGGGAGTTCACCAAACGCGCCTTTTTAAACGGTCGCATAGACCTGACCCAGGCCGAGGCCGTGGCCGAGGTGGTCTCCGCCCAGACCGAAGAGGGGCTTGCCTTGGCCGCGAGGCAGTTAAAGGGTCGCCTCCATGATGCCATAGAGGCCGTCCGTGGGCCCCTTCAGGAGATGTTAGCAGAGGTGGAAGCGGCTATCGATTTTCCGGAAGACGTGGACGAGATCATCGAAGGGGCCTCCTTTGCCCGGAAGATGGATGGGGCCGTCATCGGCCCCCTGGACGCGATGTTGGCCCATTATGACGAGGGCCACATCTTCCGGGAAGGGATTTCTGCCATCATTGTTGGCCGCCCGAATGTGGGAAAATCCAGTCTCATGAATCGCCTCCTGGACAAGGAGAGGGCCATTGTCACCACCATTCCCGGGACAACGAGAGACTTCATTGAGGAAACAGTGAATATCCAAGGCGTCCCCCTGAGGCTCATCGACACGGCCGGCCTTCACGATACAGCCGATGCCCTGGAGGCCATAGGGATCGAGTTCACCAAAAAACGATTGGACGAAGCAGACATTGTCCTCTTCATGGTGGATTGCAGCGCACCGCTCAGTCAAGAAGACGCCAAGATCTACCGCCTCGTCCGGGACCGAAGGGCGATTTTGGTGGTAAACAAGATAGACCTGGAACCGGCCGAGCCCCTTGAAGGGATGGTCGATCCCTTTTGTGACCTGCCGTGGGTGAAGATTTCTGCCTTGTACAACCAGGGGATCGAAGACCTGAAGGAGACGATCTTTATGGCCGTCACAGACCAAAGAGGTCCGGCAGACCTTTCTACCATTGTTCCCAATGTTCGCCACAAGATCGCCATTGAAAGGGCCGTTGCCGCCGCGAAGGAGGCTTCAGAGGGTTTTCGCACCAGGCGGCCTGTGGAGTTGGTGGCCATCGATCTCAAAGAGGCCCTGGATTGCCTTGGTGAGATCATCGGGGTGACCACCACTGAAGACATCCTTGATCAGATATTCAGCCGCTTCTGTATAGGAAAGTAACCCCCTGCCTCTTCTGCCCACCCTCCCGGCGTCCTCCCCTCCCATGTCCCTCCGGCCGAGCCGGGATTTACCCAAAACAGCCTTGAGCTGACATGGGTAAAAGCGGGCAAGCCCTTTTCAAGCCCAGTGAAAAATGTAACCTGACCGCCCTTGAAGAAACCTCTCAGTCCA
>Ga0180438_10003447_pt1 | contig 23965 bp, 22 predicted proteins | sample SS_ome_12_FD_132455 | JGI IMG/M metagenome (GOLD analysis project Ga0180438, IMG submission 132455) | Hypersaline lake sediment archaeal communities from the Salton Sea, California, USA - SS_3_D_2 metaG | ecosystem: Environmental > Aquatic > Non-marine Saline and Alkaline > Hypersaline >...
ACAGCGAAACACGCAATTCGCTAAACCACGTTGTGTGAGTTCAATTACGAAACGCGTCCATGCCGCTAGCACAGTAATTCTCTACTCTAGTTGCTGGTTTTCCGTCTAATTTCAAAATATCTTCGACCATTGCTCCAGAAAGTCCAGTAAAGAAGTAGAATATTCCCACCCAGCTTGCATCAATTTCATCTTTGGTTATTCCAGCGTCCTTCGTGGCGCCTTGGACGGCCTCGAAGAGTAGGTCGTATTGATTTTTATCCCATAATTCGCCATATTTCGTGGCATCGGCACCTATTATCGCTACTTTATCTTTAATACCATGTGCTACCATTTTTAATTACCTCCTTTATATTCTCCCCCTTTCGGGTCTACATTTCCAATAATAATTTATAAAGTCACCACCTTCATGTTCTTTTCGGAAGGTAAACTCGACTCTCATGCCTATTTTTACATTTTCTTCTGGTTGTTCTATTTCAGTCATGTTAACCAAAACCCGTCCACCTCCATCAACATCGATTACACATCGAGGTACTGGAGTATCCATATAGGTTCCACCTACCAAATGATCAAGAGTGAATGTAAATATTGTTCCCTTTAATGGAAGTTTTACTGGTTCCATTTGATCATCTGCTCGGCATACATAACAAGTTCGAGCTAAATCAGGATATTGTATTGTACCACAATTCTTGCATTTTACTCCATACCATTTATAGACAGACATAGTATCTCTCCAGATAGTGACTGCAGAGCTTTTACGTGTATATCGATCTTTTTCGAGCAGCTCTTTGAATTCAATGAATTTATTATAATTTTTTAAAGGAAACATAGATTTTTGATGTCCAGCAACTCCTAAATGGTCTTTAGATAATTCTCTTAATGCTTTTTTGTCTCCAACGTGCATAAGAATTGCGTCAGCACCATCCCCAAATCCCGCCATAATTATTTTAGCATCTTCTTTTGGTCGTTTTACCGCAGAGATTAATAACATGAAGGACATTGGAGTTCCAAAATCTCCTAGTTGGAAAAATAGTCCATTTTGAGCAACTCCTTGAGGGAACTTCATCATTTTAGCAATACGAGCTTGAACACGTGGATTATTATAATAATAGGCGGCAGCACCTATATCCTCAGCCTTAAGGTTGTTTCTTTTCATTATTTCGTTCATTACTTTCGTGATATTTTGAATGTAAAACATATTGTCCATTTTTACTTCAAATGTCCTAATGAACTTATCTTTTTCAGCTCGTTTCCAGGGCCCGGTTACATTTGCGGAAATTGAATAATAATCATCTATTATTATAGGTAAATTATCATCCTCAGCAATCAATAAGGCTGCGGCACCGTCTGCATATCCATACTCCCACATTGTGGATGGTTCAGGGGCTCGAGTATCAGATGCTACAACTAGAATGCTTTTAACATCTTTATTTGCTTTTATAGTGTCAATGGCTCTCGTTAATGCTGTTGTAGCGGATTTAATTGAATCCGTAAAATCTGCGGTCAAGATATCTTCTCTTAAATCAAGAACAGTCGCGATCAGTGATGCAGAATCCTTTTCAGTATACACTTGTGTTGTGGTAGCAAAGAAAATCCCATCAACAGTTTTAGGATCTATACCAACCAAACAATCTAAACCCGCTTCCACAGCCATTGTTAAGCTATCCTCATCACCACTGGCAACTGCTTTCGTTCCAGGAACGGAAGGGAAATCCCATGCCTTAGCAATAAGTTCTCGGCCAAGCAGCCATCTTGGTAAATACGCTCCATAACTCTTAATACCAATCGGCATTTAATATTTTAACCTCTTTTATTTAATTTTTTAATTTTAATTTTAATATAATTAAACTTGTGATGATGTATTTTATAAAATAAATATACTTTATTTTTTGCCTTTTATATAACTATAGCGTGTTTTGGTTAAAAATGAGAAGACAGAAAATAAATACATTAATAATTCTATTTAAGTAATCGAATTACTCTGTTTGTTCAATTTTCTTTTCTAAAACGATTATAATGGGTTCAAATCCAGCCTTACCGAAGATATCGATTAATTTACGATCTCCTTTATAAGCCATATTGATACGGATTGATTCACACCCCCAAGATTTTAGAATTTGAATAGCTTTATCTGCGAGAATCTTACCCACACCCTTTCCAATAAAATCTTTTTTAGTAGCCCAGTGATTTAAATAACCGATATATTGACCTAGGGTATTTTTTACTGCTTCAAGCATTCCCATCGATACTACTTCCCCTGATGATTTTAACTCTGCAATTAACGTAATTCTCTTTAGATTGGGTTTGAATTGCCTTAAACCGGAAGTTTCTCGCCATTTACCTTCATTTAATCCAATATCATATTGGTTTTGAAGTTGGGTTAAGATTTCTAAGGTTGCTTTATAATCTGTGGTCCGATAATTCCGGATTATTATTTCCTCTTTTTCTAATATTCCTTCTGGCAAAATTATTCACACCTTTTTTAATTCATTTCTTTTATTAAATTCAAATCAATACGTTTTGAGAATAATTTATTATTACTCTCTTCTTCAATAATGAAGAATAAATATTCTTTTATATGAGGGATAATTGGCGAAATAAATACCAATTCCTCTTCTGGAAACCAAATTTCTACCCGAGTGTTCATAACTTCTTTTTCAAAATACTCTTTAATATTAGTTATTTTCACTAATAAATTTTTCAGTTCTTTTTCTGATTTATTTTGAATCAAGATTTCAAATTCTTGGCTATCACGCATAATTCTAATATCATCTATTATAAAGAGTTGTGGTTCTAATAAGGTAGTTTCTGATTTTATACTAGGATCAAATAGTTGAATGCTTGAAAATGACCCTTTATAATCCTTACTTTCAATATGGGATACATCTATCCCTTTTAAAGCTAAATAGGATATAGCTTTCTGCATCTTAATCGAATTAGTATCAACTTGTTTTACAGCATTTGAGAAAAATGAAGTGGTTACCTCTTCGATCAAATGCCTTAATTCTTTTTTTAAGTTTTCCCCTCTTTCGATTATTTTTTTAATTTTTGGAGTTTTAATAATCTCATCTTTAAGGATTTCTGATTCAATTATTTCGAATAAATTTTCTTCAAATCTCTCCTTTATGGCTTCTATTAATAACCTAATAATGTTATCTCCCAGAATTTCTAACTTATTTGATAAAGAGACGATAATAACGATAGTTTCAGGTGTTTCTTCGTCTAAGCCGGCTCTTCTTTTGGTTCTTTGAGATTTTACTAAAATTTTTTTTCCAAAAAAAGTATAACCCTTATATTCTAAATCTATGTGATCTAAAACGTCAGATTCTCCCCCACTGAGAAACCAAATTGGATGCATTAAAATTGGACGCATAAATTGCTTATCATCCTTATATCTATCATCAGGGTATATTAATAAGGGAATGTGCCCGTAGGTTTCATCAAAATATAAGACATAAACTACTTCTAATTCCTCTAAAGGATTCTTTTTGGGTTTTGCGGGTTTAAAGATTTCAGACACTTGGACTCAGTGAGAAGTTTATCTAGAATACTAAAGAATTAAATAATTCTTAGTCTAAAAGTTTAATTAAATTATATATTTAAATATTAATAATATTTGTCATGTGAGGAATTATGCAAATAACAGAAGTAAATACTTATGTTTTACAAATGGATTTTAAAATTAAAATTGGAAGTATGCCTAGATTTCAGGCTAGCGGCCTTTATACGAATCTTAAAACAGATGAGGGAATAGATGGATGGGCTTTATCGCATTGGAACCTTAGTAATTTAGCTCAAAAACATTTGATTGATGAAACCCTTAGAAAAATAATTTTAAACAAGGATCCTTTTATGGTCGAAGAAATTTATCATGAAGTATATCAGAACTCTAATAGAATTATGTTTGGAATACCCCAAGCTACTTCTGCTATAGAGATTGCATGCTGGGATATAATAGGAAAAGCAACTAAACAACCGATATACAAGTTGCTCGGGGGAAGAAAGAAAGAAGTAAGATGTTATGCCTCTGTTCTTCGTGGTTACAAGGCTAAACCAGCCGTTAAAACAGTTGAGAATGCGGTTAATCAAGGATTTAAAGCCGTTAAGCTGCGAATTGGGGAAGGAATTGATGAGGACGAGGAAGTAATAAGAGAAGTTAGAAATGCATTTCCTAATATTGAAATTATGGTAGATGCAAATTCGGCTTATCAATCTGTAAATGAAGCTCTTAAAATTGCAAAAGTATGCGAGAAGTATAATATTACTTGGTTAGAAGAACCTATCCCGACCGATAATTTAAATGGATTGGCAAAAATAAAAGCAAAATCTCCAGTTCAAATAGCAGGAGGTGAAAATGATATGGGTATCTTTCGATTCGAAGATATTCTTTCTCGAGATTGTTTTGATATCATCCAACCAGATGTTACTAGAAGTGGTGGGTTTTTACAGCTGAAAAAGATTGATGCGATGGCTGAGGTTAAAGGAGTCGCCTGCATACCACATATATTTGGTTTTGGCCACACGGATTTATGTATAGCCGCATAAACCGGGCTAAATATTAGCTACAAACCTACATTTTATAATGGCAAGCAGGTGCGAATGGTGCGAATTTCCTTTCTATCCAGAGGAATTTCAGATGTTAGAGGAACCAATAAAGTGTGAAAAGGGAAAGGTTAAAGCTATAGAAAAACCTGGATTAGGGGTAGAAATCAATAAAGAAATGTTTGAGAAGAATCTAGTTAAATAATTGTAAAAAAAAATTTAATAATTAAATTAAATATTTTTTATTTTTATCTTTCAAAAAGTTTATTCGTTTCCTATAATAATCAGATCTAGTTTTAAGTTTTCCAAGTTGAGTATCAGATTTAATTGCTTCACCTATTAATTTAAAATATTTATTAAAGCCTAAAATAAGGTTTTTTTCAGTTTGTGTTAAAGGATTTATCTTATAGATTGTTGGTACTAACCCAATAAATTCCAAGAACATATTAAGAGTTAGAAATTTAATGTTAACCTTATTTTGTACATCATTTAAAAGAGATAATTCATCTTCAAATCTTTTAATGAAGGTTTTCTCATTATTAGTTTTAACTAAAATAACGATTATTAAAAGTCTTTCTGGTGATTGATAGGATCTATAAAATTTTGTCTTTAAAGCTTTAAAGTTAGTTGAGAGGGTAAAATCAATACAGATTAAGTTAATATCTGAATTTATAGATAAAACAATTCTTTGTTTTTTCTCGATGGAATTTTGAAATTTACTATTTCTTAATATCCCTATATCAACGGCAAGACTACGATTCGGAATGAAGTTATATTCATTATCCGCACTACAATTTTGATTAAATAAATATTTAAGGGTTAAATATTCTAAAACTTGATGTATACAATTTCCTGTAGCCACATATCGTTCTCCACATAATGGACACCAATTTCCTTGCTGAATATAATGATATTGTGTTACCCAAGGGGGATGATTAGGATTTCCACATTTCACACTAATTGGAATAACTGCAGGATTAACTGTGTGGTGCGAGATTAGACTTTCAAACTCAATCGCATCTTTAGGGGTTATTAGGATTCCTATATCACCACTTTTTCTTAATCCTACGAATTCTATTAAATCCTTTATATCACTGTAAGTAAGGGTATAACCAGTGCAATATTTACATCTACTTCCATTAAGGATACTATCAAAACGTATTTCGTAATCAGGATGATCTGGATCCCCACAATGAATCTTTACATACATCTTATTAACACCAGTAGCTGACTTCAAAATTTCATATTCTTGTTTGGTTGTGGGATATAACACATCAAATCCTCGAGATTTTATAATATTTAATACATTATTAAAGTTGTAATCAGTATAAGGGTGTGGCATCCACTGATTAACATCTAGGCTTTTAATCGTATTTATTAAAGGTATATATTCAATTATATATCTTCTTATTGTCCTCTCACTTTTATGAGTGAATGACTGGAGTTCCCGTGATAAACACTCATAATTTTCACATTTAAGTAAGGCTAATGAAACGACAATTTGGCATATTTTAGCTTTTGTTATGTTTTTTCTATTCTTGGGAATCGCAGATTGTGAAAATATTAGTTCGAATGACTCATTTTCACCAATTTTTTTAAAAACTGTTTCTTTTTTTTCATATTTACTTAAGTATTCAATATAGTTAACAAGAGAGAAACAAAATTTTTCGATAAAGTAAGTTGAAAATCTCCTTTCTGCATAAAGAAATAGTCCTGCTTGTTTTATTACATCAGAATAGGAAAATTCTTTATTTCGTTCTATACTATAATAGAACTGTTCATATCCGTTGGAGATCAAATCTTCCTTTTTTGGTGCTTGCTTAGGTGCTAGAAGTAATTTATCTTTAAGTCCATTTTTTAGGATCAGTTTTAAAAAATTGGCATTATCTTCTAGAGTGTAAAAGATTTGAGAGCGTTCCCTTACATTTTTTGGAATTTCTAGATTCAGCAATTTAATGATATTATTTATTGTCCCAATATTCAACCCACTCAATTCGGATATCTTATGTCTTACAAAAGAGGGAGTTCGCGTTAATAGGAAGATTGAAATAATGTATTTATTGATTCTATTTTGCTGGTTTTTATTAATTTCGCTAATAAATTCAAATTTTTTAGAGAGATATAAGTTGATTCTTGATTGAACACGGTTTATCAGATTGAGGTTAATTTCCTCTAATTTAGGATTAACTGGAAAATTTGATTTTTTAAACAGAAAATAATTATGAATTTCCTTAATGATTCGGGTTCTCCTTAAAAGCCATGTATCATCTTTAGGGATTACACTTCTTACATCCTTCAGGTAATCTTTATGATCTGTGTAGAAATATGTTTGATTTTGGTGATTAATGGTGTAATTTGCGAGGTCAGAAATAATAGCTTGTTCAGTTTTTAGGAGTTTTGACTTTTTAGAGGTAGTTTGAATAATTTTACATACAATTTTAGTAAGCTGCTTAAGATATTCATTGAAACTGTTCATAAAGATCAAATTATTTTTAAGTTTGAATAGTAATGTTTCATAATTTGCTATAAATTCCTCTAAGGAGAGGTTATAAAACTTCTTTAAAAACTGATGATGAATTTTTTTCATTTCTTTAAGTTCATTTAGCAATTTCTGGACAATTTCATCTTCCCTTGACAAATTAATCTCCATAGGTTTCAAATTTGGTTTAACCTGAATTAGAGTGGATTGTAGCATACTAAAAATAATACGGCTTAGTATAATAGTGAAATTCAAGTTGAATTGCAATGAAAAATCAGGGTCTGTTTCAAATATAGCACTATGCAGTAAGCATTTAGAAATTTGAAGCTCTTGATCAATAAGATTATCCCAAAAATCTCTTTCATTAATAAGCTTATGAACAATTCCAATGAGCTTAAAAATGTGATTTTGAAAGGACTCAGAGTATATCCAGTTAACTTTTAGCTCTTTTTGCAGACTGTTTAATTTTTTAGACATCGAATGTTTATTTACGGCAGAGATATATTGAGGGATAAAATCCGAAATTTGAGAAAACTTTATGAAATTTATAATTCGGTCGGAAACATCATCTATTTGTATGTTTGAGATATTTGAGTTTTTTTCAACTTTTTGATCAAATTGAATAGGTCTTGTTAAATAATTATAAATGAAAGTATACAGCTTTTGGGATAAGTAATATTCAAATGATTTATCTGGAATTAAATGAATTTTAAATCCAAAATATTGTTTTAGATCGACAATCACATCTCGTTCTTGCTTTGGAAGTGTTTGAAAATCGAATTTCTCCTATAGGAGATTAAATACAAATTCTATCGCCTCTGACATCAGTTCGAAATCTTTTTTCTGGATTGTTTTGATACTTTTAAGAGAAATTTTTATGTAATTTAGGTATTCATTAAAACGTTCCTGCGAAGTGAGGGAGAATTTTTTAAACTCAACTTGCGGAATCTTCAATGTAAGCAGATCTTTTTTGAGTTTATTAACAATTAGGCGGATATTGGATTTTTTTAGAGGTAAATTATTTTCAATTTTTTTTGAAATGACAAGATTACTTCTTAAAAGGACATAAATTTTACGATAAATATATTTTTTAAATATATTATTCATGTCAACTGTATTTAAAGAGAACTTACTTTCTCTCTGTTCCAGACTTTCAGAATCTATAGAATTTTTATTATAAGAAATCAAAGCTCCATAATATTCACAATAAATTCGAAGTTTATATTTAGCAACATCATTAGTAAGTCTATTAGGTAAGATAGTTCCACATTCGGGGCAACTTGAAATAGTTAAATCTTCGCTATTTTCAATCAATATAATACACAGCTCTTTAAAACAATAAATGTAAAATTTGTGAATTAGATCTATTCCAAGTATTTAAAGGAAAATTCTGATAATGATTAACCTTCAATCTTTTTTAGTATCATTTTTATTGACATAGATGTAAATTATTTCTTTAAATAGATACAATAATTGGGGTAGTTAAATCTAAAATCACTATTCTAAGGTGAGGATAAAATAAAAAGTTAAAAAAAATAATAACAGCAATATTAATAGTAACTTTATTTTTATCATTAAGCCAGATTATTGTTATAGATAATAATCAGATCTTTAATAATAACAATAAATGTGATCTTTGTAATGGAGGAACATCTTCCTCCTCAGATAATTGGCAAAATCTTGTATCCCAATTGATGATAAGTTATCTGATTATAATTCTATTGGTCATTTTAAACAGAGATATAAACTATCCCTTCAAGCAACTTATCACGCACTTTTCATTCTTGAATCGCTTGAAAAATTAAGTTCTCTCAATTTGAATTAAGTTTTAAAAAATATAATAGGAAATTTTCAAGAAAATCAGGGACATTTTATTGATGAAACAGCGCTTAGATATTTAGACAATGACTTTGAACTTTTTTACTGTCCTTTAACCACATTACTTGAAGTAAATTGCTATGCGATATTATCTCTTGATATTCTGGGGAGACTCGACTTAATAAATGTAAATCATTTCATCAACTTTATTTGGAGTTGTTATAACCCTGAGACATCCGGATTCATTGGTCAGCCATTTTCCCTTGATTTAGACCAAAAATTGAAAATAGCAACAATGGATAACAGTTATTATGCTATTAAAACTTTAAATATTCTTATGAAAAATTGGAAAATGCGATTAGGAGAAAGAGGTGAATTGATTGAGTTTATTCTTAAATTACAAACTTCTTCTGGCGGATTCAAAAATGATCGAGATTCTGGTTCTAACTTCTTAAGGATTAATGATCCAAATTTATTTGCTTCGTACTTTTGTTTAAAAAGCTTAGAAGCCTTCAATATGCTTGATACTATAAACATGCCTGCATTTCATCTATACTTAGACGATCTTTTTCACTCAGATAGAAGTTATTTCGATATAGAAAAGAATTACGTCATACCTAATTATACTAATATTGTTGCTACCGCTATTGGATTGGAGCTTATTGGTTTGACTGGTTATGCTGGAATAGATCAAAAAGAAGTCTTAGGATTCATTCTTCGCCATCGAAATAACTTGGGTGGTTGGGATGGATCTACAACTGCTAAAATCCATGAGCTCATAGACACGTTTCAAATCATTCTCTTAGAACTTTTCATCGATTTAGCGGCCTTAAGTATTTTCGTTATCGAACCTAGTGAAAGTGATGTCATGGCTAACCCTCCTAGAAATCCAAATAAGAAATTTATGGATGTTAAATTAATTAAATCAATTATAATAGGAGGAATCAGTCTGATGAGTGGTGTATTGTTAGTTTATCTGATTGCTTATATGCTCGCACTAGAAAACGCACTTACCATGGCTTTTGCAACTTGGATGATTTGTCACATTTTTCTTGCTTATAATATGAGAACGGAAAATGATCCTCTGTATAAAATTGGATTTATGAGCAATAAAATGATGCACTTATGGGCTGTATTGGTTGTATTCGCTTTAATCCTTATAATTTATATACCACCACTCCAATTAATATTTAGCACATACCCCTTGACTGGTTCTGATTGGTTAATCATTATAGGAGTATCTACACTTACAACATTTTGGATTGAGCTAAAGAAAATTGTTAAAATAAAATCCAAAATTTAAACTTTATTTTCATTAGATTAAAATCTGGTTTTAAAAAAAGGATTCTGTTAAATTCCTTATAGATCCATTTTAAAGTAGTTTCAGCAGTCAATATAGGACTAATAATTGAGAAATCTTGGGATCCTATGCCTTGAATTTAAAGATATAATAATTTAGATCATATTCAATAAATTCTCTCCAGTTCCACTTACCACTTATAATCAATTGTTTAATAGTTTCTGTAACATTCTCTTGATAAGTTAAAGTCAATCCTCTTGAAGCAGCGATAATCTTTAACCATTCTGCTGTAACTGCACCTGAAATGCATTTAGCCCAGAGAACATCATTCTCGTCTATATCTTGATCCTTTATACCTTTTTTAAAACAATCGGCAAGAATCACTTGCCCATTCTTTTTAATTACTCTTTTTATTTCGTCTATTCCTTTTTCTTTATTTATACTTAAGTTATAAGCAGCATTTGTAGTAATTAAATCAAAAAAATCTCGAGGAAATGGAATCTTTTCAAAACTGCCTAATTTAAAAGTTAATTTTTTTTCCAATTTAAGATGCATCGTTATTTTTTTTGCTATTGAAATGGAATAAGATGACGGATCTATACCATATATATAGAATGGAAATGGATCTTTAAATTTTTTAATTAATGCAATAGGAATTGTTCCAGGGCCTGTTCCAATGTCCAAAATTCTAAAAGATTCTTTTATATTAACTAATTTTAAAAACCTATCAATCAAAGGTTTGGCAACCTCTAATCTATGAATTAACTGGGTATAATCATATACTTTCCATTTCTCATCATAATAAGAAATCGTGAAGTTTTTATGTCTTAAAAATTCCTTATTCTCTCCCATATGTATCTATTGGCTTTTTTATTTTATTTAAATTGTTTAAAAACCGTATGTGGGATTATTCTATTAATTTCAGGCATTTTAGAAAGTGTAGAAACAAAATTCATTGCTTCTTCTTGATCTCTGCAGTTAGCAATAATCGAAAGCTCAAAATCTCCAGCAATGTAACAGATATTTTGAACTTCTTCAAACTTAGATATCTGATGAGCTAAATTTTCGATGTTAGAAACACATTTTGTTTGGATAAAGCAACACATAACACAGTTTTTACCTAATTTAGCGTAATCTAAAACAGTTGTATATTGCTTAATAATTCCCTCTTCTTCTAATTTCTTTATTCGCCTGCTGACTGTTGCTATACCAATCTTTAATTCTTTTGAGAGGTTTCTGTAAGAAATTCTTGAATTTTTTACTAATATTTCAATAATCCTCCTATCAATCTCATCAATGGTATAGTTCTTTTTCAAATATATTTACTCCTCTTTTTTGGAACATTGATCCAGATATTATATATTAATGTAATACTATTTAATACAAATGCTAAGAAATATAAAAAAGTGATTCTTAATAAGAATAATTATAAAAATACTAGTTTATCAAATGTATGTAAAGAGGAAGGTTCCATCATATGGCTGAAAAAGTAAAAAAAGTAATCACTATAATTATTAACCGAAGTCCTTATGGTGATGAACACGCATTCAATGCGATACGATTAGCTACAGCACTATTACATGAACGTGTTAAAATAAATATGTTTTTGTTAGGAGAAGGTGTTTATGTCGCTGTAAAAAATCAAACTCCCCCAAAAGGTGCGACGAATATTGAAGAAATGCTCAAAAAATTCATTATTAATCGAGCTGAAATTAGGGTATGTGGGTTATGCGCAAGAACTAGAGGCATTGAGGATAACTTAATTGAAGGTTGTTCTATTGGCTCAATGTCCCAGCTTGGAGAATGGGTTTCTGAAAGTGATCAAACAATCAACTTTTAATATATGTTATAAAGCAGCTAATAAAAATGAGATTTCTATCGTTCCATGTGGATAGTTTTAGATATAAGATAACAGAGAAAGGTCGTTCTAAAGTAATTGAAGAGATTACAGATGTAAATAAAGAAAATCAAATAGAAAATGCATTAGTTTTCTTCATTAGCATAGAAAAATCAGATGAGATAAAAAATGATATAATAAAGCGAGGGATTAATGAAATAGAAAAAATTGCTAAACAACTAAAAGTCTCAAATATCGTAATAATACCATTTGCTCATCTCTTTGGTCAACTAAGTTCTTTAGAATATGCTTTTGAAGCGTTTAAAAAAATGGAATCAATGTTAAATTTAAAGGATTATTCAGTACTCCGCCTTCCTTTTGGATGGTTTAACGAATTAGAAATAAAAGCTAAAGGACATCCTTTATCCCGAATCTCTAGAATTGTTGAATAATCATCTATTCTAAAAAAACAATCCAGGTTCAATTAGTTTTGAAAATTGTCAACTTTAACTTTTCTTATTCAATAATTTTCTTGAGCACTTTAATAATAATGATTAGAAAGACGATGAAATATAAAATTTGAACTCCCAAATCAATAATAAACATTTGGATATTTAAAGGGCCATTCATTGCTATGTGGAGCGCGTCTACTGAATATGTAAGCGGTAGGAGATATGCAACGGTTTGTAGAGTTATTGGCATAGACTCTAATGGTGTAAACACACCACATATAAATACCATCGCGATGCGTACAACAGTTGCAGGTGGCATAGCTTGAGGAATATCTCGAAAAGGTACAGATAACAATAGTCCGAATGCAGAAAATAATAGTGAAGAAATTAGAATTCCAAGAAAAAACATATAAAAATTTAGTAATGGAGAAAAAGGTAGCATGATAGCGAAGTAGATTAGAGATAGAATAATCCCATAAAAGAAACCTGCCAATATCTTACCAAATATTAATGTAGATATTTTTATAGGAGCTGCGAGGAGCATTTTAAATGTGCCTGTTCTTCTCTCTAAAGGAAGTGAAACCGATTGAATAGCCCCTGCTCCAAAAAATGCTGCCATCGCAACTAAGCTAGGTATAATAAAAGTTAGTTCTACAGACCTACCTAGAGAATAAGCTAAATAAAGGACAACAGGGAGAAAAATTCCGAATATTAAATTCGGGGCTTTAAAAAAGTATATTTTAAGATCTTTCTCTGCAATGTAGATGGCTTTAATAATATCTTTAAAGAATCTCTTAACCATTATTCTAACCTCAATCTCTTTTTATGTGCTCCTTTTCGATGGCCATATCTTTAGTATGTAAACCCGTGAGTTTGACAAAAGCATCTTCTAATGTTGGTTTTAATGTGTTAATTGATAGAATTTTCAATTGGTTTTTTTTAGCAAAATCGAAGATAAAATTTAGAGGTAAGAAGGGTTTTTCTAGATATAGCCTAAACTTATTTTCAAGTATAACTACTTCCCTCACATGATCTAGCATCTTAAGATCGTTGTGTATGTTCTTAGTACGATCAAATGAGATTTCAATTAAATTTTTCGCTTGAGTAATCGTCTTAAGGTTTTTAGGAGTATCAATCGTGATTATTTTACCGTCCTTAATGATGGCAATACGATTACATAATTGATCTGCCTCTTCAATATAATGGGTTGTGAGAAAAACGGTTGTGCCATTTTTATTAAGATCTCTTATTATATCTCTAATCTGCCTTGAACTTTGAACATCCAAACCTGCAGTTGGCTCATCCAAAAAGAGTATCTTAGGTTCATGAATTAAAGCTGAAGCTATCATTATACGCCTCTTCATTCCTCTCGAAAAAGTACTAATACGGTCTTTGCGCCTTTCATACAAGTCGAAATATTCTAAGAGTTCTCTCGCTAGTCTTAATCTTTTTTCTTTTGGTATACTGTGAAGTTTCGCTGTGAAAAGAATATTATCCCACGCCGTCATTTCTTCATAAAGAAACGAATCTTCAGGTACTACTCCAACTAGTCCCTTCACCTTGAAGGGATTATGTGTAACATCAAAACCCGAAATCGTGGCTGAACCTGATGTAGGTTTAATTATACCAGTAAGCATGTGAATAGTTGTTGTCTTGCCTGCTCCATTTGGACCAAGAAAGCCAAAAATTTCAGCTTTCCTTATATTAAAGTTGATGTGATCAACTGCTAACAAGTCCCCATAATATTTTGTTAAATTTAAGACGTCTATCGCGTTTTCTGATGTATAGATGTGTGTCATTTTTTTCAACTTTAAAAAACTGTTGATAAAATAATTAGGCTTTAATTTATTTTAAATTTATTATTCATTACTTTTTACCTAATATAATTATCCTTAGTTCCTTCAATTTTAAACAAAATAAATAAAAGATTTTAAATAACCAAATCATCAATATTATTGAAATAGAGTAATATTGTAAATATCATGATTTAAGATTGAATCGTTATATAGATTGGTTAGAACAGACAAAATTAGATCTAGCTGATGCCAAATCAAGTAAAGACAATTATAATTACGAATAGACGTGTTTTCAAGCTCAACGGTTTGCAGAAAAAGCTATGAAGGCGCTTCTTTTAGCTTTAAAGGTTGATGCATGGGGGCATGGCTTTATTCGTTTGCTGCATAGGCTAGGTAAAGCAATTGATATTAAAAAGGATGTAAAAAGTAACATTTTAGAAAAATGTCAAGAGTTAGATCGACAATATGTCCAACCGCATTATCCAAATGGTTTTGCTACGGAGTATCCTGCTGAATATTATATTGAAAAAGATGCCGAGGTAAATTTGAAAAATGCTGAATTTATCCTTCGATTCGTTGAGGAAAAAATTATCTCGATAACCTCCACTGAATAAATTAGAAAATTTCCTCAATAAAGTAAAGAAATCAGGAGTACAGCTTGTAATACTATTCGGATCTTTAGTCCGCGAAAACTATACCCCACATAGCGATATTGATGTTATCTGTGTTTTCAATGAGGAGTTCAAAAATCGAAAAGAAAGGTTTCATAGGTCTTATAGATTTAGCGAAGGATTGGTCCAACCAATTACTATTTCTTTAGTAGAACTTAAGAATGGATTAACAGAAGGAAATTCGTTTTTACATCATATCTTTAAAGAGGGAATAATCCTCTATAGTATAATTAATGAGAGTGATCTAATCTCTTGGATAAAAAAGGGGGAAGGCCAAGTGGATATGGATTATTTTAGCACTTATTGAATATTAGAAAATTAATCAGAAATCTAATACGTATTGTACTTTTGATGAACTTATAATCTTAAAATTTTAAAAATTAAACTATAAATTTCAATCAAATTTTATATTAAACATAAACAATACTTATAGAGAATTATTGATAAATGAATTTCAATGACAACCTGCAACTATTATATATTCCATCAACTTATTGGAATGAACCTTTAAGTGGGTTTAAACTAATATCTCAAGGAAAGGAACTTCCCAAAGATTCTAGTTTCTTTATCGCTTGGATTCCAAAAAATCCACCTGAGAAGGAATTGATTAATTACATTAATACTACTTTTCCTACTGTTCCCGCTAATAAACTTTTGACCTGTAAAATTAATTTAGCTGTTCCATTACAATCAATGATAAGTGAGAGAAAATTAGAATCGAATTCAAATTTTTTTAAAATAGCGAGTTTCACTGCTAAAATAATGCCTATTGCACCGACAATAAAATTATTGTACGAGATGGAGATAACTGATTCTTCTGATCGTGATAAAGGACAATTTAGCAATTCAATTAAAACTTGGGCTTTTTTAACTAAATTATTATTCGAATTGCTTAATAGAGGGCAATTCATTCCCAAGCTAGAGTCTGAAACTAAAGATATGTTTATAGGGCAATGGAAAATATTATTAAAATCTCAAAATGATAAAGAACGCTTTAAAACAATTTTAAATAACTGTGGGTGGTCTACATTCTGCATTCCTGCTAATTTTATACGAGTAAATGGCGATTACAGATCAAATGGATTGTGGCATCCTTCATATCTTTTTTCAAGATTTTTAGATAATGTTGGAGATTCATTTATTCGCTCTACACTTAATAAAAATGATTTTCAGACGTTTAATGAATTTTATAGTAGTGAAATCAAAAAAGAAGCCGATTTAGACTTTAAATCAAGCTGGGATTATAGATTTCTTAAATCTCTTATAAAAGATGATCCTACTTTCAAAATTGATGGGTTTCATGAGACCGTATTACCCTCTATAATTGAGGATTGGACTCAATCTGCTCAAGGAATTCTGCTAGAACGCAATTTCATTTTTAATTTTGAATTAAATTATCCTAAAAATTCAGAAGAACCATGGCTATTATCACTTTATCTCTCTTCTCCAGAACAAGACATATTAATTCCCTTAATTGATCTCTGGGAAGGTAAGAACATATTACCGAATAAATTCATAAAAGATTTTGAAAATAAGGGGCAATTTTTAGAGATAATATTAAAAGCGTTAGGTATAGCATTAAAAATATTCCCTCCGATTAAAAGTGGTTTAATTGGTGAAATTCAAAGTGAAATACCACTGAGTTCTAAAGAAGTAATAGAATTCTTAAGATATCCAAAGGATTTATTGATTCAAAGTGGATTTAATGTTATACTTCCGGATGTATTTAGGAAGGGAGGAAAGCAACGATTATCAACAAAATTAATTATACGTTTAAGAGGTTTTAAGAATAAAGATATCGGAGGGTATTCTTTACTTCCACCAATATTTAATTTTAAGTCGATGTTGGAAACAAAATGGGAGGCAACTTTAGGAGATAAACAATTATCTGACGAAGAATTCAATAATCTGCTCAATTCTAATGATCCCTTAATTAATCTCGATGGAAATTGGATTTTAATTGAACAAAAAGATCTTGAAGAGTTAAAAAAAGTTAAAAACCCAGACATAAAAAATTATATGGAAGCTTTAAAACTGGGTTTAACTGGAAAAATTCAGTTAGAAGAAGGCGGTATGGAATACGATTTAATTGTCGGAGGAGAGTTAGAAGAAATTATTCAAAATTTGCAATCAGTTGATCAATTAGAGGAAATTCCTTGCCCTTCATCTTTCAATGGCAAGTTACGTCCATATCAAGAAAAAGGGCTTACATGGATGGGAAATTTAACGAAATTCAATTTTGGATTATGTTTAGCTGATGATATGGGTTTAGGGAAAACAATCCAGGTTATCGCCTTTTTAAGTTATCTTAAAGACGAATTTCCTAATATTCCAGGAAGTTATTTGATAATATGCCCTACTTCAATCTTATTTAACTGGGATCGTGAAATAAAGAAATTTGCTCCAAATTTAGAGGTCTATTTTCATCATGGAATAAACAGGATAAAAGAGCCTAAAAGAATTTCCGAATTTTTCGTACCGCATCGTGTAATTCTTACTTCGTATGGTACTATTAGGAATGATATTGATTTTTTAGAAACAATTGAATTTAATGGAATTATCGTAGATGAGAGTCAAAACATAAAAAATTACTCTTCAAAACAAACTCAGGCAATTTATAAGCTTAAAAGTCAATTTAGAATTTGTTTAAGCGGTACTCCAATAGAAAATCGTATACTTGAACTTTGGTCTCTTTTTAATTTCCTAAATCCCGGTCTTCTAGGAGATAGACCTGAATTTAAAAGAAAATATATCTTACCTATAGAACGATTTCAAGCTCAAGATGCAATTGATAATTTGAAATTAATTATTAAACCGTTTATATTACGCCGTGTAAAATCAGATAAGACTATCATAAAAGAATTACCTAAAAAAAATGAAATGAAAATTTTAATCGAATTAACTAATGAACAAGTGAAACTATATAAAGATCTTGTGGAAAATGTCCTGAAAGAAGTTCAATCCCCCTCTATTAAAAAAAGAGATAATGCTTTAATATTAAGTTTGTTAATTAAATTAAAACAAATTTGTAATCATCCCTACCAATATCTGAAAACTAACATAGATTCTATAAATTTGGAAGAAAACCTGAAAAAAGTAATTTCACAATCTAAAAAGCTGAAAAGATTGATTGAAATGACTGAGGAGGTCCTATCAAATGATGGAAAACTCTTAATTTTTACTCAATTTACTCAAATGGGCAAAATTTTACAAAAAATACTTGAATTTAAATTCAAATCAAAAGTATTGTACTTTCATGGTGGTATTCAAGAGAAGAGAAGAAAACAAATTGTTGATGAATTCCAATCATCTAGAATTGAAAGCTCCCAAATATTGATTGTCTCATTAAAAGCAGGCGGAACAGGCTTAAATTTAACTCAAGGGACTACAGTGATTCATTTTGACAGATGGTGGAATCCTGCAGTTGAGGATCAAGCAACAGATAGAGCTTATCGCATTGGGCAAAAATCAATCGTAAACGTTTATAAGTTTATATCTAAGGGAACGGTTGAGGAAAAGATTGATTTATTATTAGAGGAAAAGAAAGACTTAGCAGATAAAATTATTACTACTACAGGAGAATCTTGGATTTCAGAGTTAGATGGAAAAAAATTGAAAGAGATACTAATATTAAATGAATAAAACTTAGAGGTGAGAAAAATAGATAACAGAAAAAAGAATTTGATAAGAGATAAAGACCTTAAACGAAGAAAATCAGATTTACCAGAAAAAAAAACAGAATATGAAAAACAACGAACCTATGAGGAAGTTGAGCAAATTAAAAAAGATTTAAGAAATTATGCAAAATCTTCGTGGGGAAAACTTTGGATCCAATCAAACTTACTAGTTGGACGTCCTTTTCGGATGCAACGTGGAATAGAATATGCTAAAGATCATCATAGAATAGCAAATCTATCTATCAATCCTGGTCAAATCTTTGCAACAGTCCAAGGTACAGCACCAACACCATATCGAGTGAAAATTAACTTTGAGTTAATCCCAAGAGAAGGTTGGGAAAAAATGCTTAAAATCTTGGCTAAATTTCCTTTAGAGCTTATTGAATTACTTGAAGGTCATTTGCCACAGAATTTTATTAAGATTTTTGAAGAAAATGAATATTCATTGTTTCCAAATTCACAGAATGATATGAAAGCAACCTGCTCTTGTCCTGATAAAGCAATCCCTTGTAAACATATTGCGGCAGTTATATTATATATTGCACGAGTTTTAGATTATAATCCCTTCTTGTTGTTAGAACTAAGAGGAAAATCTAAAAATGAAGTTTTTAATGAATTAAGATTAACTGCTTCAAGCGAAAGTAAAAAAGATTTTGAATTAGCGGTAGAAGCAGAGGACAGTGAATTTAAATACAACGTTCCAAAGATCAATATTCCTGAATTAACAGATATTCAAGAAAAAACACCCATAGATTCTTATCATCTTAATTTCACAATCAAAAAACCAGGAAAAATTATAGAGACTTTAGAGAATTTAGGAAATCCTCACAATCTTGAAAGTAAAGCTTTTGGGATTGTCTTAAGAGCGATTTATACCAAAATTGCTGCCAGAAGTTATGAAATGTCTTTAGATTAATTTTTAATAGATATTACTAACACCTTTTAACGATATAAAATAATTAATTAGCGATACACTCAAAAGTAGTTTATTGTAAAAAATAATATAATAATTTAATGATTGGCCGTATTAACATTCAAGTTTTCCTCTTTATAAGAAAGCCAAAATTTATGGTTTTATTATTAAAAAGAGTTGCAGAACGAAGAGGTTATTGGCAACCAATAAGTGGGGGAATTGAAAAAGGGGAAAAACCAATTAATGCAATAAAACAAGAGATATATGAAGAAACAGGATTCAAAGAATTTATAAGAATTATAAATTTAGATTATAACTTTATTTTTGAGACGATTTGGCATGGTAAACTCACTAAAATGAAACAGATTTGTTATGCAGCTGAGATTGAGAAATTAAAGAAAATTAGATTGAGCAAAGAGCATGAACAATATAAATGGTGTACAGAGGTTGAAGCTAAAAGCTTTTTGAAATGGGAATATAACCTTATTGCGCTTAACAAGTTAATAAATTTTCTAAAATTAGAATCAGAAGAATCTGGCCAATTAAAAAAATTAATAAACTAGTACTTTGTTCAAAGATGACTAAAGCAATTAATCTTGCAGTGCTGTTCTCATAACAACAAACTTTTTGAGAGTATTATATTCATTATGGGATAGTAAAAAAGAAAAGGATAAAATAATTTATTAAGTAATTTTTAGCTCTTTAGAATTAGAGCTCAATTCTAAAAAAGAAAAAAAAATTAATCTTGATTATTATTTGGAAGAATCTCCACCTTTGATGCGAAAAAAGAAAATAAGGGCAATGATCACACAAACTACAATAAAGGGGAACATAACAATATATCTAAAATCACCTAAAACGCTAAAGGCTGATAATACTCCCCCCAATAAAATAGGTGCTATTGTATATGCAGTTTGATTAAAGGTATAATAAATACCCGTGTAAATACCCTTCTTTCCTTCTGAAGCCAATGCCCAAAGCAAAGCGAAACTATTTACAATAAATCCCATCCATGGAATTGCGATAAGAGCTAGAATTGTCATTACTAAGAGAGGATTATGATGTTTGTATACCATCGGTGCTATAAACGCTGCCATAATGAAAGTACTTATAATTAACCAACTCAAGTATATTTTAATAGCATTTTTTTTTCCTACTTTTTTCCACTGACCGAGTAATCCTACAAAATAAGCGACTATTATCATCGGAGCTGAATATGCTAAAAATAAAGTACTAGCTCTTGATTCAGATAGCTGTAGAGCTAGAACTGAATCACCTGTTTCGAGGAGTGCTTGATCATATAGACCTAAAAATTCAATCGCGAATCGAGAAAAAAACGATTCTACAGAAGCAAATGCTAAGTACATAAAAAACACGGTTGCTAAGAAAAATGCAAAATCCTTATGACCTTTTACAATCTTTATTGCTTGACTATAGGATTTCAATCTTGGCTTCTTATCAACATTATCCACGCTTTCATCGACAGATTGTCGTATCTTGAAAGTGGTAGGCTCAACTTCTAGCTTTGTATTTGTAAGTTGTAATAATTTATTCCCTGTAGGTGTTTCCTTTATAACAAGTAATTGCAATAATAAAAGTCCTATCATTAGAATACCCACAATTAAGAATCCTAGCGAATTTACTAATTCCACAGAACCTAATGGAAGAGCACCGACAATCATTGGGATAGTAAATGCTATTAATCCACCTATGTTGGCAATAAATTGCTGAATTGCACTTGCTTTGGCATAAACCTTTTCAGACGTATAATCAGGTAAAATAGCAATAGAAGGAGACCGATAGATAGACATCGCAAAATCGAACAATAAAATGATAATAATCAAACCTACTAGAACTTGCACCCAAGGAATTATAATAAAGAATACTGCTGCAGTTATTGTACCAATTATAATGTAGGGCATTCTCCGACCATATTTACTCATAGTATGATCACTTAAATCCCCAAAATATGGTTGAAAAAGAACTGCAATAATATTATCCAAAGCCATTATTACCCCAATCAGTATATCCTCAAGCGGAAAATCAGGAATTATGTTATCTAAAAGAAGTGGTATTTTAAAGTTAAAATATGACCATGCTAACAGCACACTAAAAAAAGCGAATGATATTACAATCGTTCTTTTCACATTCAATGAATCAGGACTTGAGGGTTGCATACGAGGGTCGAAAGGAAGATATCTCATCTCACTAATATTTTTTTTATTCGATTCCATCTTAAATCATATTTTTATGTTTTTGATTTTTTAAATAACCAGCCTTTAAAATTTTTACCTTTTAATAATTGTCAGTGATAACAAATTTTATTAGATAGTTGTTATTTCTGCTAATATGTATGAAGATAATGAGTGGTATGAAGTAATCAAACAAAAAGACAATTTATTTGTTATACGAGAGCGTTTGGATAAGATTGATCCACGATTTCATACCAAGTATGTTAACATGTATCTTATTAATGGATTGAAAAAAGCATTACTTATTGATACTGGGTGTGGGATATATCCTCTAAAACCTCTAATTAATCATTTAGTTGATAAGAGAGAATTGGTGGTTATTAACACTCATTCTCATTTTGATCATCGAGGGTCAAATAATGAATTTACTAAAGTATATATCCATGAAAATGAAGAAAAGAGCTTGCGAAAGCCAATTGATATCTCCTTTCTCAAAGATTCTCAAAAAAAAGTTGTAAAAGAGTACGAAATGAAAAGTTTTTTGTTACCTCCTTCCCCAGAAGTAGAGAGTTTGAAAGAGGGGGATGAATTTGACTTAGGTACAATAATCGTGAGAATATATCATACACCAGGACATTCAGAGGGTTCTATTTCCATCGCAACAGATAGGGGCGAACTTTTTACGGGAGACACAGCTCATTATGGCGCAATGTTTTTACCAAAGAGAACAAAGTTACCAATTTTGCTTGAAAGTTTATCAAAATTAAATATACTGGTTAAAAGTAACAATATAACTGAGATTTACCCCTCCCATGAACAATTTCCAGTTGGAATTGAACTTCTGGAGAACTTAATAACTGGAGTTTCAAATATCGAAAAAATATGGCATAATAAGATAAAAGATAAATTTCTCCATTCTTGGATTTTAGAGGATGAATATTTTAAGTATATTATATAAATAATTATAATTATAGTCTAAATGAGATTTTTAGGAGTCTCTAAAGTATTTCTGTCCGTCGTTATGATATAATTTGGATGATTTCGAATATAAGTAACAGGATAATCATCTCCAGGTTCACCAAATAGAGCAATTCTTAATACAGTATTTGCCCAATCATAGGATGATCCATTGCGACAATAGAGCCTTATTCTTCGAGCGTTAAGAATTTGTCGCATCCCTATAGTGTAAGCATTATGAGGAAAGTTTTCTAAATTACCCCCTATCTCTGCTCGAATTGCATTCATTGTTATTGTGTAGGAATTTAATTTTACCTTTCTTGGATTCGTAAGGGATACTCTTGGAGCAGGTTCATTGAAAGCTAAATGCCCATGAATCCCTATTCCTCCATAACAAGTATCTATTCCTCCAATTTCCTCAATTACATCTTGTAATTTAGAGATGTTATTCTCATCTGGAAAGTATATTTGTGAATCATTAATGCCATAATTATCTTTAAGGGGTATTAAAAATAGCATTTTAGCAATTTTTTTTAAGCTCAGAGGGTGTGTCATAGGAACTACAAATCCATCATCATCACAATAATCATCCATAAACAAAAACCAACAATTATTTAGGCTCATACCTTCTTTTTCAATTAGGTTTACGAGGATTGGATATTGACCAGTAGGACCTACTGGAAGGATTAATCGTGTTCTTAAGCCTTCATGGTTATTTGATTTGATCTCATTGAAAATATCATTTGCAAATATTCGATGTAAATCCTCTAAATCTTCACAAACCACTAAATGTTCTCCCGCTTTTTTAATTACCTCTTCAGGGGTTAAAGTGAGAAGTCTTCTAACCTCTTTCTTTCTTTCTATCATTTTTATCCCTCACCAACCATTTTTGAAATGTTACCCGAAAAAATTAATTCACGAGTTTCAGGATCAATATTTAAGCGATCTAGTCTATTTATATCCTCTTGAAGTACTTGAGATATTTGATTGTAGAAAACGTCTGTCCCAAAAACAATCTTCTTAAAAGCATCTGGCCACCATAACCAATGTTCAATACCAATTTTATCTGCTCTAACTCGCCAACCGTTCAAACCTCCTGAAAGATCTGCATATACATTAGGACGCATTCTAATTAATTCTGCGGCATCCTCATTCCAATGAACTCCAAGATGAGCAATGATCATTTTTAATCTAGGAAAACTATTAGCAATTGGTTCTAATCTCATTGGATGCATATACCAAGAGGAGATATAGTCCCCTTTAGCTTTTCTTATCATAGTAATTACTCCTGTATGAAATAAAATAGGCATCTTCAATTCTTCTGCTCTCTCCCA
>Ga0180438_10003448_pt1 | contig 23961 bp, 26 predicted proteins | sample SS_ome_12_FD_132455 | JGI IMG/M metagenome (GOLD analysis project Ga0180438, IMG submission 132455) | Hypersaline lake sediment archaeal communities from the Salton Sea, California, USA - SS_3_D_2 metaG | ecosystem: Environmental > Aquatic > Non-marine Saline and Alkaline > Hypersaline >...
ACAAACCAAAAAAGGATCGAGTATGGCATATCAATACAAGGGAATATCCCCTCGTATCTCCCTGAACTAATCGTTGTTCCCAAAATTTCACTCTTGACAAAACGTTATTTGATGATGAAAAAGTAGTAAACGTTATTCGCATGTGGACGCATTTAAAATAACCGAACCTAAGAATGGCATGAACTATCCCTGAAAGGAGATAGGATGATTCAAAAACAAAGATATATAAAGTACCACAAAGAGCGGGATGATCTTTCTGGAGAGCATTTAATTAGTGATGCCGGACAGATTATCATTGCATGCCTATTTGCAGCGGTGTGGATACTTGACACGTTCTTTTTAAAGCACACGACCTTCCTTAATAGTTATGCACCACTTGGCCTCAGATTACCTTTCGGAGTCGCATTGTTGGTTATATCGGGATACCTGGCACGAACGGGACTGTCTATCGTGTTCGGTGAGGAGAGAGAGAAACCTATCGTTATCAGAAAGAGCATGTTCAACGTTGTCCGGCATCCGATATACTTAAGCGAGATTTTGCTCTATTGTGGCTTATTGATATTGAGCATATCACTTGCTGCTTCTGTTGTGCTACTTATGGCGATTATATTTCTACATTACATTTCGCGTTACGAGGAAAGGCTTCTGCTTGCCCGTTTTGGCCAAGAGTATAGAAAGTACATGCAGGAAGTGCCGATGTGGATCCCACGATTTCGAAAGAGGTGAAAGAACCAAAAAAGACACGTCGATATCTTGGCGAATGCAAGGGTAAAGCTCTTTTTTCAGCCTCCTATCTGGAGTGTTAGTGTTATATAAAATGAAAAAATAAAGGAGAAAGCTATGATTATTAAAAAATTACGTGATGTCCCCTTCACCAGTGTGCCCGGATATGATCAGGTGAAAAAGCAAATCGTCATAGGTCCAGACGACGGATCCCAGGAGATCGTGATGCGCTATTTCAGCATACAACCTGGTGGAACAAGCCCGCATCACAGCCACGATTTCCCGCACTTGGTAAAAATAGAAGCGGGCGACGGCATTGCAATAGATCAAACGGGCAATGAACATCAGGTGAAAGAAGGCAATTATGTGTATGTAAATGACAACGAAACCCACCAATTCAAAAATACAGGCTCGACACCGTTTACTTTCATCTGCATCGTTCCGCAAAGAGGAGAAAGTTAACCTCTCAGGGTAAAAAAACCAAATGTAGCGTGCGATTAAACAGCCGGAGACAGAGGCTATACAACAGTCTGAACGTTACCCATACAGCAGTGCAACCGACAGCCTAACGCACCCTGCTGACCAACCTGCCGGCAGAGAATTAAATGATACGCAAGTGTACGCAAGACGATTTGCTAACGATGTATGCCATCATTAACGATGCCGCCCAAGCATACAAAGGCGTCATTCCGAAAGACCGCTGGCAGGATCCGTACATGCCTTTGGATGAGTTGAAGCACGAGATAAAAGACGGTGTTGTGTTCTGGGGAATTGAGGAAGGCGGTAATCTCGTCGGCGTTATGGGAATTCAGGACAGAGGCAACGTCACCCTCATCCGGCATGCCTACGTGCGGACCAATCGACAAAATAATGGTATTGGAACACAATTGCTTCGGCATCTCGAGGGAATGACAAAGAAGCCGATCTTAATTGGCACATGGGCTACAGCAACATGGGCCATTCGGTTCTATGAGAGAAACGGATATTACCTTCTGTCTCGAAGTGAAACCGAGCGCTTGCTTAAAAAGTACTGGAATATCCCTGCTCGTCAGGTTGTGACATCAGTTGTTCTCGCAAATCCCACATGGGACGCGGTCAACAAGGTGACCGAGAATGACACACACCAGAAATAATAAAAAAGATGATCTTTGAAGTACTTTCTTGTAGAATCTAACATAATGGAGCGTAATCTTATGCAGTGCCTGCACCACTACCTTTTTCGTTATTTTTTTTAGCATCCAGGGTGCGGTATATCACGAAACCCTTTAGTTATATAGAATAAGTAATATCTATGGAATTCAAGATACCCGTACGCAATAATAAAAAATTGAAATCCTTGGTGAGCCGAATCAATGCAGATCAAGAGTTGTTTCAAATCTGGAAATGCGCGAATATCAATGCTGTGGATCGTTCAGGAATTAGTGATCATGGGGAGGTGCATATTCGTATTGTAGCCAATGCTGCTTTGCGCATTATCCGATTATTAGTCAAAGGAGGTGTTGAGCCGAGTGTGGTTACCCATCATGGATTGACCAGCGAAGACGCAGAATTAATTGTGGTACTGGCAGCCTGCCTCCACGACACAGGAATTTCGGTCCACAGGTATCATCATGAAAGACATAGCCTGTTTATAGCTTTTCGCAAGGCACGTGAGTTATTACAAGGAATCTATGATGAGCCTGATCTAACGACTATGGTGTCCGAAACGTTGCATGCCATTATTGCTCATGAAGCAGACGAAAAATGCCTTACTATCGAAGCTGGTGTTCTAAGAGTGGCCGACGCAACAGATATGACCGAAGGGCGTTCCCGAATTCCCTTTGAAGCAGGAAAAGTGAATATCCATTCTGTGTCAGCACAGGCCGTGGATAGTGTAAACATTATCAATGGGGAAAAGAAACCAGTATGCATTGAAATTAAACTGGCTAATTCCGCTGGGATTTTTCAAGTTGATGAATTGTTGAGGAACAAGTTGAAGTATTCACCCCTCAAGCCTTTCGTAGAAGTGGCTGCCAAGATTGAAGGGGAAATGGAGCGTAGGTTGTTTGACTCATATACGATATAGATTACAATGATAATTGTGGGGTAAGCCGCCACTTCATCAGACTGCCTTTTTCGTGCTCCTTGTTTTTGTCTTACACGGGCGATGTTTCAACCTTTTTTCAAAGCCATGTAGATGCTACACGAGAGATTGTGAATGAACCCATAACCATATAAAATATGGCAAAAATACCAACAATAGGCTTTATCAGTGCTCCAGCCTGGTTCGATCCGGCTCCATCAGAATTCAACAAAGTCATCGTTGAGGAAGTGCGTATCCAACAAGCACCACTTCTATTGCCTGAATTCGATTATCGACTCGAAAGTATTGCGTCCGTTCAAAATGAACTCAACCTTTGTGCTCGAAGCTTGAAAGCAATTGGATGTGATTTGGTAGCGCAAATCGGTAGCCCTTTTGCATAGGCCAATGTAACATCCGAGGCGGAAGCCCGTTTACGAAATAAAGCAATGATGACGGCAGCACATGTCCCCACTCTTATGACAGGTCTCGCCATTGTAGACGGATTGAGAACGTTAGGGATCAACAAAGTTGCTGTCAATTGCACCTATTATGAATCCGATTGCGTGATGGCTTCCTTGTCAAATCTCACCTAAACATATAACTGGATCGTGCAACAATTGCACTCGGATGTGATTTCCGCTGTCGCTTCACACACATCGGTATTACAGGGCAGTATGTGGCGTTAAAAAATGTACAATATCAGGTGAATGATCATAGTTTCGGTATATCTGTGAAACAGGAGAATTACTATTGAGAAACTAATAATGAATTCCACATTTTTTAAGCTTTTTGTAAATGTATACCCACCCTACTGGGGGACAGGGATTGTCGTGAGAAAAATCTCTCCTGATTGGAAAGAGATCACCGTTCAGATGAAGATGAGATGGTACAATCGCAATTATGTGAATGCCCATTTTGGTGGTTCTTTATATGCAATGGCAGATCCTTTCTTCATGGTAATGTTGATAAAAATTTTGGGAAAAGACTATATCGTGTGGGATAAGGCAGTTCATATAGATTTCATTAAACCAGGTCGGGGAACAGTAACGGCACGGTTTATCATCAAAGAGGAACACATAAAAAATATTTTGACAAACACAAAAAATGGACAAAAATATCTTCCAGAGTTTTTCGTTGATATTACAGATGAGGCAGGTGAAACAGTGGCACGAGTGACGAAGATATTGTATATCCGAAAAAAACCATACAATAATCCTGTGAGAAGAGCAGGCCATTATGCGTAAAGAAAAAGGATGAGGCAAACATGACGAGAAGATATTTTGAAGATATCACCGATGGTGAACACCTCAAGTGTCAAAACGTTATTGTAACGCGAGAGGACATCATTACCTTCGCCAAAAAATTCGACCCACAACCATTTCATACGGATGAGGATGCTTCCAGAGAATCCATATTCGGCGGCCTTATTGCCTCTTCGCTCCATATTCTTTCTGCCTGCACCCGCGCGGTAGTAGAAGCACAGGGTGACGTAGCGATTCTAAGCGGTATTGGTATGGATGAAGCCAAAATGTTCAATCCGGTGAGACCAGGTGACACCCTTTATGTTAAAGCCTGGTGGACCGATCTCAAACGATCGCGAAGTAAACCCGATCATGGCTTCGCTGCTATTCAATGCAAAGTTACGAATCAGAACGGAGACCCTGTAATCGAATATGGTTACCGTTACCTTCTGACTTGCAAAAATTCAGATCAACCTGAAGGAAATCAAGAAATCGATTCATAGATCATAGAGCGATGTTTGTGAAGATCCTAAAAGAAATGAAGAATGCTATGTATGGTTTTGGCGTTGTTCAGTACTGCTGATACACGCATGAAAAATATGGATATTAAAACTGCAAAATTATTCTTCTTGCTTCGCTCAAGCCCTTTCGGGCCAGTGGCTCTTATCTGGTCAGTCTATAAAGGCCAGCCGAAAATCTTTCGAGCCTTGATCTCAACACCTAATGTCTCGGCCAAGCACCGAGTAGTCACATTATTTCCGGATTCTGAGGCCGCTACGTGTTCTGAAATTGATGTCATTGCCGATGATATTGAAACATTCCTCGGTGGTGAAGACATACAGTTTTCATTTGAAATAGTTCGTATGGATTTGTGTTCTGAATTTCAGCAGGAGGTTTTACGTGCCGAACACGGGATTCCTCGTGGGGCTGTGAGTACCTATCAGCGCATTGCAAGGCACGGGGGGAGACCGAGAGGAGCTCGCGCAGTTGGAAACGCCCTGGCAATGAATCCATTCCCAATAATAATCCCATGTCACCGTGCTATTCGTACGGATCTCACTATCGGAGGGTATCAGGGCGGTATACAAATGAAACGAACCTTACTTCAAATGGAAGGTATTGATTTCGACGAAACCGGGCATGTTACAACAAAGAACTTTGTTTACTGAGTGGATGAATGTAAACTGACAAAAGCTTGAAAGGGCCCTTGGCTTCGTTAATACCCCGTAAGCCAACCAATTATTTAAAAAAATAGGCGATCATGAGAAAAAAAGAAATCACCGAAAAAGCAGCTATTGAAGCTATTATAAAGAAATCACTTGTTTGTCGTCTTGCATTGTCTGATGACAACTCCCCCTACATTGTGCCGTTGTCTTTCGGCTATAAAGATAAGGTGTTGTATTTTCACGGCTCTCAAAAAGGAAAAAAGATTGATATCATCAAAAAGAATCCAAAGGTTTGCTTTGAATTTGATGCAGATACCGAAATTGTAAAAGCAGAGGATGCTTGCCGTTGGAGTATGAAGTATCAAAGCGTTATCGGCTTTGGAAAAGCTGTGCTTCTTGAAGATACGGAAGAAAAACGAAAGGCACTCAACATCATCATGAGTCAATATTCTGATGGAACATTTGAATTTGATGATGCCATATTAAAAAAAACGTTAGTGATCAAGGTCGAAATAGAGAGCATGACAGGGAAACAATCTAAATTATGACAAGTGAAAAACCTCAGATACAAGGCTTCACAGAATAAACGGGTATGGTATGTGCCGATGCGCTTTCCTTACGATGGACGATTTAACAGGATATGTCAGCGACGATGACCTGACTATTGCATACCTTCACCATGAGGGCTGGACAGTTGAAATGGTTTCGTGGCGTAAGGACTATAACTGGAGCCAATTCGATGTGGTGGTCATTCGCACGACGTGGGATTATCAGAATGATCCTGACGCTTTTTTTGCCGTGCTCAAATCTATTGATTCCTCTGGTGCTCGGCTGGAAAACTCATTGGAGTTAGTGCGATGGAATATGCAAAAAACCTACCTGCGCGACATCGCATCGAAAGGCACTTGTATAGTTCCGACTCTCTGGCAAGAGGGGGTAGTTAATACGAAAAAATTAGAATCTTTCTTTGACCAACTTGACACAGAGGAGATTATAATCAAGCCAATCATAGGTGCGAGTTCGGGTCATGCGTTTCGCCTTCATCGAAGCCAAAGTAAGGCAAAGATACCTGTGCTTGAGAAAATATTTGGTAGGCGTGCGTATATGGTACAACCCTTCATGGAAAAAATTGTAGAGGAGGGTGAATTTTCCCTTATCTATTTTGAAGGTATGCACAGTCATACAATTCTAAAGACTCCAAAAACAAATGATTTTCGCGTTCAGGAGGAGCATGGTGGCAATATACGTCCTATCATTGCTGAGCCAGAGTTGTTACAGAGCAGTCAAGGCGTCATTGACTTTCTTCCTCAGAGGCCGCTCTATGCGAGAGCAGACTTTGTGCGCACCGAACAAAGCACATTTGCCTTAATGGAATTGGAGTTGATAGAACCTGCGCTCTATTTCCGAATGGATGCAGACTCCCCAATGCGATTTGTCCATGCACTCACAACACGGGTACGCTGTTGAGGAAATTGCCACATAATCAATGTTTGTAGTGGACGGTTCGACGGTGTTTTTTTACGTGCTCGGTTGATAATGCGTGGAAGCTGTTGAAACATCTTCCATTATATTTTCAAGCCTTTCTATCCTTTCCATCGGTGGTGGGTGTGAATAGTTGAACCAGGAAAAAAGTGGATGTGGCGCCAAATTCGCCAGGTTTTCAGCACTAAGCTTTATCAGGGCATCCTTCATCGGTCTGGCTGTTCCCATCAATGTAACAGCAATATCATCGGCTTCCCTTTCATACTTTCTGGAGAGGGCGGACCCTACAGGCCTTATAAAATAGCCGAGGGGACTTAAAATGACAGGTACAAGAAACAAACCAACGTATGCAATCTGTTCCGGAAAACCGAATGTCTGGTAAAGTAGCTGCCAATTAAGTAATCTCGCCACAATAAAGAGACCAATCAAAGACAGTATCTCTAATAAAATGAGTTGCTTGATGACATGTTTTTTCATCCAGTGACCCGTTTCATGGGCAAGGACTGAGAGAATTTCCTCATCACCATGTGATGAAAGTAAGGTATCAAAGAGCACTATTCTTTTGGTTTTGCCGATTCCAGTGAAATAGGCATTGGTGTGTTTGCTCCTTTTACCAGCATCCATCTGAAATACCCCTTTAACTGCAAGACCCACCTTCCCCATGAGGGTAGCGATCCTATTTTCGAGTTCTTTGTTTGTAATTGGTTCAAATTTATTAAACAGTGGTGCAATCAATACTGGGTATAACCACATAATCAATAACTCAAACAGTGAGATGACTATCCATGCGAAAAACCACCATGCATTTTTGATATAGAACACTAATGTCAACAGAAAAAAGATAACAATACCACCCAGAATAAATGATATAGCCATACCCTTCACCCAATCTATGGCCCATAATTTAAGGGTTTTGGTATTGAATCCGTACCTATCTTCGATCACAAAGGTACTGTAGAGATCAAATGGAATATCAAGCAGATTGGAAATCGCTGCAATAATAGCAAAAAAAACCAGCCCACCACCTATAAAGCCTATATGCCAGGTATGTAGTATTTCAACCAGCCAGGGCAACAAACCAGTCAATAAAATGACAAGCAATACCACCTGATCAAATAATCTTTCAACAATGCCAAATCTGGTAGAGTCTACTGTATACGCTATAATTTTAGAGAGTTTTTCATTATTGACGGTACCTTGAAAAACACGGGGAACATGATTTCCGTGCCGGCGCAAATGGGTAATATTAATCATGCTTAAGGCAAGCTGAAACAGCAATTGAAAGACAAAGACTGCGAGAAATGCGATGAGCAATGCATTAAATTGGATCATGTTTTTTTGTCCATATTTCCTGGTAACTCTACGATATCTTACCAGAGAGTTTTTTCCACCGCACTCCCTCTTTACAGAGATCAATGATTTTACATTCCTGATGCCGTGGTCTTCTTGCAATACAGATAGCCCGCCCATGTAATATGAGGAGATTCGAAAAGAGCCTCCATTTTTCTTTCGGAACAATCTTCATAAGATCAAATTCTACCTTCGTGGCGTCTTTGTTGTTGCTCAGCCCGATAAGTTCACTCAACCGTAGAACATGTGTATCAACGACTATGCCTGGAATTCCATATACCTCAGTAAGGACAACATTTGCGGTCTTTCTCCCAATTCCAGGAAGAGATACCAAAGCCTTAAGGTTGTCTGGAACTTCCCCGTTAAATTGCTCTAATAGAGTGGTGCAGAAGGCCTTGATGGCTTTGGCCTTATTTCGAAAAAACCCAGTAGGCCGAATATCCTCTTCCAGTTCAGCAAGATTCGCCTGAGCATAGTCTTTTGCAGATCTATATTTTTTAAAAAGCTCCTTGGTTACCATATTTACTCTTACATCGGTACACTGGGCAGAAAGGACTGTCGATACCAAAAGCTCTAACGGGTTTTTAAAGGTAAGGGCAGTTTTGGCATGAGGATATTCCTTTTCGAGAATCTCAATAATGTGCGCTACCCTGTCTTTGTAATTTTCTTTTTTCATTTATTTTTCTCTTCTAATGTTGGCTCTCCTCAAAGGATTTACCCGAACATCTGACGAATCACCACAATCGTTTTGTGGCCACTCATGCCTCTTTATGTGTAACTTCCCTCTATGACCTTTATGAATCTATACAGTGTCTCATTTATCGGCGTTGGGATCCCATGCTTCTTTCCAAGCTCAATTACCTTCCCCGCAAACATTTCTACCTCCGTTTTTCTTTTAGCCTCGACATCTTGAAGCATAGAAGTTTTGCCCTGTGGAGACAGGGTAGCCAGAAATGAATTCCAATTTTCTATGTCTTCTTCAAATAAATGAATGCCCTCTGCTTGAGCAATGGTGATGACTTCCCTCATTGCCGATTCCATGAGCTCCCTGGCTTCTCGAGAATTTTGAAAAACCGAATAGGGTGCACCTAATGCGGCCGTGGCCTGATTGATTCCCACATTAATCATGAATTTCCACCAAAGGGTTCGAATCATGTTCTCAGGCGTTTCATATATAATCCCAGCTTGATTGAAAAGGAATTGAACCCTCAAGACACGTTCGGTAAGATGGAGGTTATTAGCCGCTCCAAAAAATAACTTACCCTGCTGGGAAAAGGTGATGCTGTTTGCGTGTCTTACCGCATCAATACCGACTGCAACAGCGTAGAGCAGTTTGTCTGCCCCATAGACAGCAGCGATCTGTTCTTCGCTTTCAATGCCATTCATAATAGATACAATTGAGGTGTTCTTACCTACCCTGTTTGATATATCCCTGATCGCTTCTTCAAGATGATGATGTTTGACAGCTACTATGATAAAATCAGATGGTGGTGCCTTCTCTTCCGGTCTGATAACATTAAAAAAATAATGCTTATCGTTGACAATCAATCCTTTTTCTTTCAGCTGGTCATAGCGATCACCTGTAGCCACAAGGGATATGCAATTGTTATCTATTTCATAAAATTTGCTCGCATACGAGGCACCCATGGCTCCAGAACCAATCACTGCTACTGTTTTGATAGGTGGTATCACTCAATTTCCCTCTGGTACAATTTAACAAACTCGTAAAAAGTCTTTTATACTTAAATGGCCAGATTCCTTTCCGCTTTTCCTTTCACGTCAAGCTTCATTGAGAAATCGAAGACGATTTCTTTTCAAATCACGGCCGACAGATTACGCAATCCTCCATAAAAAATTGATACATGGAATACAGAGAAAAGGCAAATAATATCTTGGGGGAAATGTTTCGAGGTTTATAGTTCAGCCACTTTAACATTCAGAGAACTTTCAAGCCATCTCGCAACTAATTGTCTGTGGCAGAATGCTCCAGGGGGCTCATGACAAAGTAATATTTTGCCGTCCAGATCATTATACACCTTTTGTGGATCGAGCTTACTCAATGTTTCATTATAGTATCTCTGCGTGTAGACCTCTTTTGTTATCTTTCCTGCCCTCCACGCTTTGAGAAGGCTTAACGATGGCATCAGATCAGGATATTTCTGAAATCTATATCCTTTCATTGGCCAGGGAAAATCGCTTCTCGCAATGCTTACTGTATGTTCTCTATCCTTTGAAGCTTTAAAGCAACTGGTCGTGATCATAATGATTCATGTGCCCCTCTATTTTCTTGACCCTTCAACGTATTTACTATATATTTTTCATATTAACAATCGTATTGTGAGGAAAAATGGTAAGAAAAGAAATTGCATACTTTCGGGTGTTCCATGAGGTGTCGAGGTCTATTCTCTCTGTGCTTGATTCAAAAGAAGTGCTCCGCCTTATTGTGAAAAGGATCGTTCCAGCGATGAAATTAAAGGCCGCAAGCCTGAGACTCTTGAACGAAAAGACCAATGATTTAGAATTAGCTGCATCCCGTTTCCTGAGTAAAAAGTATCTAAGGAAAGGGCCCCTTGATGCGGACAAAAGCGTACCAGAGGTGTTAGATGGGAAACCAGTCCTGATTATTGATGCCCAAAACGATCCAAGGATTCAGTATCTGAAAGAAAAGGCGGCAGAAGGGATTGCCTCTATTTTAAGCGTGCCCGTTCAAATTCACAACAAAGTTATTGGAATGCTGAGACTCTATACATCCTCTTCTCGATCATTTACTGAGGGAGAGATCGAATTTGCATCCGCACTCGGCGAAATGGCTGGATTGGCTATAATAAATGCCAGAATGTACGAAAAAGAGAAGGAGAAACTGACCGGGCTTTTTAACAAAGGAGGCCTAGAGCCTGTCCATCAAGAGGGAATTAAAAAATATGGGATCAAAACCGTCACCAGGGAATCCTGTGATCCAAAAAGATCGACTGCATTTTTTAAGATTTTACACGATCTCACTCGAGATCTACTTTATGATCTGAATTCACAAGACGTCTTGGGTTCTATGGTAAAGAAAGCTATTCAGATTTTGCATATTAAGGGATGTTGTATATATTTGTTAAATGAAACAACCGGTAGGTTAGAAATGGCTGCCTCAGGAGGGTTGAGCAATACATATCTTCAAAAAGGACCTCTGTATGCAGATAAGAGCATGCCAGATGTAGTAAAAGGAAAGGTAGTTTTTATTAAAGATGTTGCCACAAACAAACATATACAGTACCGAGATGAGGCGATAAAAGAAGGCATTGTATCAATATTATCTGTCCCTATCTTTGTTAAGGGATATGTTATTGGAGAGATGAGGCTCTACTCAGCAGAGGAAAGGGAGTATGATAAAGAAGATATAGAATTTATCCTGGCCTCAGCAGAAATCGGTGGTATCGCTATTACCAATAGCAAATTTTATCAGAGACTAAAAAATGATATAAAATTCTGGGAATCAACCCTTTCATATCTTGATATGAATTAGAAAAATCTCAAGAAACTTTCCTTTTCTTTACATAATAGTCCTTAAGATTAATTAATCTGCCTGCATATTCCTTCCGGAAATAGAGAAATTGATAATTCTCAATCTCTTCAGCTAATGGCTCCAAAAAGGGAGTAATGTCGACTCCAAAATTGTTCATCTTTTTTTTATCAGCTTCATGTATGATCAGCAGACTGTAATAGTATAAAAGTAGTCTCAATCTTGTTTCTCTCCGAAAGAGATAGGATCTTCCTCCGATAGAATTTACCAAAAACCCGGCATACCTATATAAGGTCTCCAATGTTGGGGGAATCCCCTCCTTTTGGCCACATTCATCATTCGACATGAGCCATTTGTAAAATAATGCAAGATTAATCTCCATAGTATCTGCTTCATTCTTTAAAATCAGTTTTATAAGTGTTAAATCCTTCAACTCCAAGGCTCTATAAAAATGATAGATATTATTGATAATCATATCATAATTTAAACCCTCTCCTGCTGGGATAGGAGGATTTAAGGATAACGCACGAATGATTTTTATAAAATGCTTGAATGTGCCTTCCCTTATTCTTAATTCCTTGATATAGTCTTTTGTATCAAGATATGTGAAAAACTCCTGAAGGTCTTTTTCCATCTTCTGGCATTCATCTTCAACCTTCATTGCCTTGCTCTCCACTTCTTCAACTCTTTCCTGGGGTGATGATATAGGTGGCGATTGGGCAAGCATATCTTTTGCCTCTGTAGAGCTTTTTGCAAGCTCTTCTGACTTTCTTTCTTCTACCTCCTGAAAGGTTGGTTGTTTTTTGCTCTTACTGCCAAGATAGGTATAATAAAATACAAATAACCCGCCTGCAATAAGGGCAATTACCAAGAGCAGCAGTCCCTTATTTCCTTTCATGTGTTATTCCTCCATCTTAGATTGAAGATTTAGCGGCAAATCAATGGTTACTATCGTTCCTTTGCCACTCCTGCTTTTGATGTCAATCTCCCCTTGGTGATTCATAACAATCTGATAAACCATAGTCAAACCCAACCCCGCACCTGTTGTCTTGGAAGTGACAAAGGGATCAAGTATGGAACCAAGCTTATCCTCATCTATGCCTGTACCAAAATCCTCAATAACAATCCGTATAGCATAATCTACCGTCTGCGCCGTAAGCTTAAGAGTACCAGCTGTAGGCAAAGCTTCTATACTATTTTGGACAATATTTTTCAATGCCCTTGATATCTGCGCCTTATCCAGGGTAATGATAGGCAAATCCTCTTCGATATCTTTTTCTACATGGATAGATTCCCTGCCTATGATCGGCAAAAAATCCTTCATAACATTGGACAAGAGACTGTTCATATTTTCTGGTTGCAGATACGCGGTCTGCATTTCTGCAATCTCTTTTACATCCTGAACAAGTTTCTCAAGCCTGGTTGTCTCACTAAGAATAATATCGAGATATTTATGAAATTTATTATTCTTCTCTAAATCAGCCTTCATCCTCGCTGCAAAACCACCTATGGACATAATAGGGTTTCTCACCTCATGGGCAACTCCCTGCACAAGATTGGCTATGGCTGCTGAGCGTTCCGACCTAATGAGTTTTTGTTGCGTTATTTTAAGTTCCTCTGCGGTTAATTGGAAATTTTCCTCTAACCTCTGATAAAGCTTTGCATTGTCAAGAGCAACTGCAATCTGCTGGGCAAGAGCTGTTAAAAGTTCGCTATCCTCCTGCGTAAATGGGTGTCCATTTTTTTTATTAATGACCTGGATAGCCCCTATCGTCTTTCCCCTTATGGCAAGTGGAACACAGATAAGGGACTGAGTAGTAAAGCCCGTTTCCCTGTCAAACCGATCGCTAAATATAGGTTCCTTGCGCACATCTTCTACCATCATTGGTTTTCCGCTTTGGATAACCCATCCGGCAATCCCTTCACCAAGCTTTAATCTCTTGGACTGAATGAACCCCCCCTTCTCGCCCCTTGCAAGCCTTACAATAATATCTTTTTTTTCTCTATCAAGCTCATAGACTGAACTGGCCTCGGCATCCATAAACTCCTCTGCTGCCTTCATGGCAAAATTAAGTACATCAGTGGTTTGGAGTGATGAATTGATAAGAGCACTGGATTTTATAAGAGCAGACAATTCCCTTCTATATATATCATTATCGAGTTCTTTGCTCATATCACCCACTTTTTTGTTTCAAGATCCCTTGCAAGAAAGGCAGTTGAGTATAATTTATTATTTTTAATTATAACGTAATAAAAATTATTGGTAAAATAAAAAATCTTCCTTACATACGTGAAGGTAGTCATTTCCAAAACTTTATAGATACACACCGCCTTTTGAAAGAAAACCAAAAGGCCTTGACCCCCATAGTAGCTTATGATATTAAATGAACCGTCATTCATAATTACATCTTCCCTTTGATCTGCTTTGTAAGGAGGAAAAAATGCATCATAAAATTCAACCTGCCCTTGAGCATTATCTGGGTATCCCTGGTTCTGTCATCACATTGTTCATTTTAATAGCCGGCCTTGCCCTCTTTTTTTATATTATCTACAAAAGATATGTATTGCTAAGATCTGCAAAACCGGATCTTCGATTTGATTCATTATGGCAAAGATTCTATGACCTCATTATCTACGGCATCCTCCAGTGGCGACAGCCCCGCTATCTTTGGATTGGCATATTACATATCATGATCTTTTGGGGCTTTGTTATACTTGCCCTACGGTCAATAACCCTCTATGGACTTGGAATAAAGGCCGAATTTATTCTTCCTTTCATGGGGGGCTTCATAGGAGAATTTTATCTTTTTTTTAAGGATATATTTGAAATTATCGTCCTTTTTGCCTGTATTGCAGCTATACTACGCAGAGCTATATCGAGACCCGCCAGGTATGAATTTAAGCATGGAAAGGCCCACAAATTTCACGCCTATTTGGTCCTTGGCCTGATTAGTTTTCTCATGATAACCGATATGGCTATGGATGGAAGCGGAATTCTACTCGGAGAGAAAAATGCCTTTTGGCTGCCTGCTTCGAATACTGCTGCCTATCTCTTTAATGGTCTCGGCCAAAATACGTTAAAATCGATCTTTCTGTGGAATTATTGGCTTCATGTTCTGACGCTGATGGTTTTCCTCAACTACCTCCCTCTCGGGAAACACTTTCATATCATTACAGGCCTCTTCAACGTATTTTTTAGAAAACTCAAAAAGGGTTCTATAAAACCTCCACGATGGGATATCGAAAATATTGAGGAATTAGATTCCTTAGGGGTAGAAAAGGTAGAGGATTTTACCTGGAAACATATTCTCGACTTTTACACCTGCACGGAATGCGGCCGATGTTCCGATAACTGTCCGGCAAATACCGTAGGACGGCCATTATCACCTATGGAAGTTACCTTAAAAGTCAGAGATTACGCTTATCAAAGCAATCCTCTCATTAATTTTAAAGCAAAAACCGATTCACACAATCAAAACCTTTCCTTGATTGGAAAGGTTCTTACCCCTGATGAAATCTGGTCATGCACCACCTGCGGGGCTTGTGAGGAGGAATGCCCGGTCTTTATTGAATACATTGATAAGATGGTAGATTTAAGGAGATATATGGTTGAATCGGGCATGATTCCCAAGGACTTTCAAGATGCCTTGCTACGATTTGAGAAGACAGGTAATCCCTTTGGAAAACCACCGAGTAAAAGGGCGGATTGGGTCGAAGAATTAGATGATGTCTCTGTCAAGATACTTGAAGAGGGAGATGAGGTAGATGTCCTTTACTTTGTTGACAGCTATGCCTCTTTTGATCCCCAGATACAGCAGGTAGCCATGGCTATCGTCAAGGGCCTCACCAAAGCAGGGGTAACATTTGGTATTCTTGGCCCCAGAGAATCGGATTCAGCCCATCAGGTGAGAAGACTCGGTGAGGAAGGCCTCTTTCAATTTTTAGTGGAAGAGAATATCGAAATATTTAAAACCTGTACGTTTAAACAGATTGTTACCACAGACCCCCATGCCTTTAATACACTGCAAAACGACTACCCTGGCGATTTGGTTGTAAAACATTATACCGATTATTTTCTTCCCCTTATCGAAAGTGGTCGCCTGAAGCCAGCTAAATCGCTTGACAATGAAGACATATATACCTACCATGATCCCTGTTATCTAGGACGGCATAATGATATCTACGAGGCTCCAAGAAAGATCCTTGCCTCAATCCCTGGCATTCAAATAGTAGAGATGGAACGAAACAGGGATAGAAGCTTTTGCTGTGGTGGGGGTGATATTAATCTCTGGTATGACATCGAAGAGGAAGAGATGAGAATGGGTGAAAAAAGAGTCGCCATGGCCCATGAAGCAGGTGCGAATGTTATAGTTACGGCCTGCCCCTTTTGTCTTCTCAATTTTGATGATGCTATCAAGACAAGCGGATTAGAAGGTCAGATGAGGGTAGTTGACTTGATGGAACTTCTGATTTCAACGCTTTAGAACTACTACCAGAGCAATAGGTAATAGGTATTAACGTATTTTATAACAACTAATTTGGAGGTGTAAGGTATGGATATTGTTGTGTGCGTGAAAAGGGTGCCTCTTACTGAAGAGGTAGATTTAGTAATTGATGAGCAGAAAAAAGGGATTAAAAAAGACCAGCTTGCATTTGTGCTCAATGATTGGGATAACTACGCGATTGAAGAGGCTATCATCCTGAAAGAGAAGTACGGCGGAGAAGTTATAGCTGTTACAGTAGGAAGCGAGGACGATGAGGAGGTCTTACGAAGATCCTTGGCTATGGGTGCTGACAGGGCTATCAGAGTTGAAGCAGATGACATAAGTCGGTTTGATAGCTTTGGAATCTCAAAGATTCTTGCCCGTGTTGTAAAGGATTTACCTCATGACCTCGTATTTACCGGAGTGCTTGCCGACGACGACAACGGTGGGATGGTTGGAATGATGATGGCAGAAGAGTTAAAGCTCAATCATGCATGTATGGTTACCGCTATAGAAATAGAGGATGGGAAAGCCCGAACTACATCAGAGCTTGAAGGTGGCCTTGGTGAAGCCTCCCTCGTCGAACTCCCCGCCTTAATAACTATTCAAACAGGTATCAACGAACCGAGATACGTCTCTATTCTGGGCATCAGGAAGGCCGCCAAAAAAGAGCTAAAAATCATAAACCTTGCTGATTTAGGTATACCTGACGAGGAGCTGTCTCCCAAGACCATTGTTGAAGAAGTATACCTGCCACCAGAAACTGAAGGAGCTCAGATGTTAACCGGTGACCCAGACACAATCGCTTCTGATTTTATTGAAATCCTAACAAAGAAAGGAGTGATGGAATAATGAGCGAAATATTCGTTATTGTTGAACATAGACTTGGTGAGACAAGGGATATAACCTTTGAGATGTTATGGAAGGCTGGTGAGCTTGCCCAAAAGCTATCACATACCGTTACTGCCATTATTCTTGGCCATGACGTGAGCTCCCTTGTTGAAAATATTTCCGACAGGGCTGATAAAATAATTGCCTTTGATGATGAGAGGCTTAAAAATTTTAACGCAGATATCCACAAAGAGATCATCTATGCATTGATTGAGGAATCAAAACCAGCACTTACTCTTATTGGTAATACATCATGGGGAATGGAACTTGCTCCCTGTCTTTCTGTTAAGACTGATCTTCCTTTGGCTACTGACTGCATAGACATTATACCTAAGGACAATACATTTATTGCCCAGAGGCAGATGTTTAATGGAAAGATTTTTGCCAATGTTTCCTTTGCCAAGTCTGAAGGATGTCTCCTTACCATACGAGCAGGCGTATTTCCCAAAGATAAAATCGGCGACAGAAAAGCTGAAATAATTCAACAAGACTTTCCTGTTACAGACATACCGGTGAAAAAGAGTTTTGTAGAATTTGTCGAAACAGCAGCAGGCGATGTGGATATAAGCCAAGCAGAACTTCTTGTTTCTGTCGGAAGGGGTATCGGAGAAGAAGAAAATATCTCTCTCATTAAAGAACTCGCTGAAGCTCTCGGTGGGGTTGTTTCATGTTCCAGACCTATTGTTGATAAGAATTGGTTGCCCAAATATTTACAGGTTGGTACCTCAGGCAAATCAGTCAGCCCTAAGGTCTATATAGCGGTTGGCATAAGTGGGGCTTTCCAGCATATGGCCGGGACCAGTGGGGCAGGTGTAATCATCGCTGTCAATAAAGATCCTAAGGCCCCTATTTTTAGGACGGCCGATTATGGTATTGTTGATGACCTATTTAAAATTGTTCCTATTTTAAAAGATAAAGTGCTGGAAGTAAAAAAAGGGTAACGAAAATGGATTTTGAGCTAAGCAAAGAACAAAAGGACATTGTGAATGCAGCCAAAGAGTTTGCTGAAGGGGAATTTCCGGATAGGGCGGAAGAATTTGACAGGGATGAATCCTTTGATGAGGCGATCTTTAAAAAGGCGGCAGATTTAGGTTTTGTGGGAACATTTATCAAAGAGGAGTATGAAGGGCCAGGCATGGGTATGTTGGAGTATTGTCTGATAGTTGAAGAGTTTGCTGCTGTTGATCCAGGTATAGCTATCGCAATTCTTATCTCATCCTATGGAGCCGAAATCATACAGGAATTTGGCTCTGAGGAACAGAAAAAGAAATATCTCCCCCCGCTGGTAAAAGGTGAGGCAGTCATGGGTGCTGCATTTACCGAGCCGGATGCCGGATCCGATTTGGCAGGTGCTACCCTTACAACAGCCGTGAGAGAAGGTGATGAATATATCATCAATGGCTCAAAGATGTTTATCACAAATGGAGACCGGGCGAACTATCTCATTTGTTTTGTTCAAACCGATCCAGATAATCCAAACAGACATGCACGCCATAGTATGATCATGGTGGAGACAGATCGCCAAGGATTTGAGTCAAATCATTTAACTGGAAAACTCGGAATTCGAGCCTCTGATACGGCTGAACTTTCTTTCAACAATGTCAGAGTACCTACTTCCAACCTTGTAGGTAAATTGGGAGATGGGTTTATTGAGGCGATGCATCTCTTTAATCTCGATAGGATTATTGTGGCTGCCCAGGCAGTTGGAACAGCACGTGCTGCCCTGGAGGAAAGCATAAAGCACGTGAAAAAGAGGACAGCCTTTAATGCCTCCCTATCATCTTTTCAGTCTATTCAGTTCAAGATAGCTGATATGTTTTCTTGGATACAGGCCGGTAGAAACCTGGTCTATGAAGCAGCCTGGAGAGTTGATTCAGGCACGATTGACCAAAAGCTTATTGCTGCCGCTAAATCATTCTGTGGCCAGATGGCAGTTAAATGTACTGATATGGCCCTTCAGATGCATGGAGGATACGGGTATCTCGCCGAGTATAAAGTTCAGAGGCTCTTTAGAGATGCTAAAATCACAGAGATTTATGAGGGCACAACAGAGATTGAAAAGATCATAATGGCTAGAAACCTTTTGGGATGAATAGGTTAAAAAAGGAGATTATATGGATATTCTTGATAAGGCACGTAAAGAGGGCAGGGAGACACTTTCGGAGTATGAATCCAAGATTGTTCTGGCTTCCTATGATATTCCTGTTACACGTGAAATAATTATTCAAAAGAATAATGATGTTATTTCTGCAGCTCATGAAATCGGTTATCCTGTCGTTATGAAAGGTTGTTCTCCAGAGATAACTCACAAAACAGAAAAAGGTCTCATCCGAACAGATATCAGAGATGACAAGGAAGCATTAGATACCTTCAATGATATTATGTCTGGCATGAATGGCAGCCACGGCTCTATCCTTATCCAGGAGATGATCAAAGGGAAAAGGGAATTAGTAATAGGCCTCATCAGAGATCCCCAGTTTGGGCCGTGTGTCATGTTTGGTCTTGGGGGTATATTTACAGAGATCTTAAAGGATGTATCCTTTCGCCTTGCACCTTTGGAGAAAAGGGATGCCTTTGAGATGATGGATAAGATCAAGGCCCACAAGATACTCGACGCAGTCAGGGGAATGGAGCCTGTTGACAGGGAACTATTGTCAGAGATGTTGATCAATGTTGGAAGAATCGGTGTCGAAAATGATGCGATAAAGGAGATAGATATTAATCCTGTTATTATATCTGGCAGCCGCCCTGTCGCTGTAGATGCCCTTATTGTACTGCAACCAAACGAATAGAACGCGTATCTCTTGATTTTGATAACCGTTATTTTAAAAATCTGTATTGATTGCAGGAGTGCCACTATTCAATAAAGGAGTACACTAAAATATGACAGACACAAAAATTTCATTTCTTGGGCATGCCGGTTTTCAGATTACAACTGAGAAAGAGAAAATAATAATTATCGATCCCTGGTTGACAGATAATCCGCTGGCTACAAACCAGGTCAAAGATATTGCAAAAGCCGACTTCGTCCTTGTAACCCATGATCACTTCGACCATATTGCAGATGCAGCTGGAATCGTAAAGGAAACAGGCGCTATCTTGGTTGGCATGCCTGAAACCGTCGGCAGATTGAAAGAGGAGGCAGCAATTCCTGACTCTCAGATAGTCTTTGGTATGGGTATGAACATTGGCGGCACAGTTACCTCAGATGGTATTTCAATAACCATGACCCAGGCCTTTCACTCTTCTCAAACAGCAAGCCCTGCTGGCTATATCATACAGTTAGAAAATGGCTTTACTCTTTATCATGCCGGAGATACTGGCATATTTTCTTCGATGAAAATCCTTGGTGAGACTTTCCATATTAATCTTGCCATGCTACCCATCGGGGGCGTATTTACCATGGATCCAAAACAGGCCACTTTCGCAGCAAAACTTCTTGAAGTAGATATGGTTATCCCTATGCATTATAAAACCTTTCCCATTCTAGAGAAGGACACATCATCCTATGTTAAAATCATGAGAAAAGAAGCGCCCAACATTGAGGTGATAGTCCTGGATCCAGGAGAAGAATATATATTTTAGAATCGAGATACTCGGTTTATTTAGAGGGAGGTAGAAATATCCTGGCTGGTATGCTAATTAATATACTACGAATCAGTCTACCAAATAATACTATACGGCATAAAGATATCATCTCTGCGTAAATGGCAGCCTGCAGATTGAAGGAGATGTATTTATTGTGTTACAATCTATCCCATAATTCCCAGAATTGAGGAAATGATTTGTTCACACAATTTTCATCCTTTATTGTTATCCCTGGTACCTTCAATCCTACCACGGCCAAGCTCATGGCCAGCCTATGATCATTATGGGATTCCATCGTCGCTCCTGAAAGCCCTCTTCCCCCATAGATGATCAACCCATCAGCCAGTTCCCTCACCCGGCTGCCTATCCGACTCCATTCAACGGCAATAGCCTTTAAACGGTCGCTTTCTTTATGACGCAGGTGAGAGACGTTTCGAATAGCTGTCTCGCCTTCAGCAAATAGAGCAATGGCTGCCAAGGTGGGCACCATGTCCGGCATAGCTCCCATATCTACCTCAACACCGGAGAGCACTCCGCCATGAACAGATACGCAGTCATTTTCCCTCTCAATACGGCATCCCATTTCTTCTAGAACGTCGAGAAAAGCGATATCTCCTTGCTTGGTTATATAAGGCTTGATGTTCTCCGTTATAGCTATTCCACTGGTAACTGCTGCTGCTGCCCAAAAGTAAGAGGCTGCTGATACATCACCCTCTATCGAAAACTGACGGGGCAGATAGCCATACCCTGCTGGGACCTTGAAACAGCTGTATCTATCACGATCCACGTAAACTCCGAACTTCTCCATTACGTCAAGAGTAATATCCACATATGGGCGGGAAACCAATCGTCCAGTTATCTCAATCTCCAGATCTTTTTTAGTATAGGGCCCGGCTAAAAGAAGTGAAGAGACATATTGACTGCTCTTACTTACGGGCATCTGAACCTTCCCCCCATGAATTCCCTTTGCCCTAATAAATAATGGTGGAAACGCGTCTTTCCCAATATATGTTACCTCTACCCCTAATTTTTTTAATGCCTTAACAAGATCCCCAATAGGTCTTTCGTACATGCGAGGGGTGCCAGTAAGGATATATTCACCCCGAGCAAGGGAAACAGTGGAAAGCAGAAGACGATATGAGGTCCCTGAATTGCCCAAGAAAATTTCTTTCCTATCCGCGGCAGATAGAAATTTACCCCCCGCCCCAGAAACTTTTATATTCTCACCTTCAATGCATATTTGTACTCCCAGCTCCCTGAGTGCATTGACTGTATAAAGAGTATCTTTGGAGGTGAGAAAACCCTTAAGAAGGCTCTCTCCATTTGCCAGGCTTGCCGCGATGAGTGCTCGATGGGTGATGCTTTTAGACCCCGGTATCCTGATGGACGCATCAATAGACTGTCTAGGTTGAATCTTCTTCACTTCCTGAGTGCCTCTTGCACTGATCGTTTCATAGCGCTGATAGGTGGATCAATACCTGTCCACAACCTGAATTGCTCTGCGCCCTGATGGATAAACATTCCGAGTCCATTGATTGTCAGGCAGCCTCTGGTCCTGGCCATAGTCAGAAGCCTGGTCTCAATGGGGTTATAGATGATGTCCATCACCACCATCCCTTTTCTCAGGATGTGTTCCGGAACTACGCACTGGTAGTTGTATGGGGTCATTCCTACCGGCGTGGTATGTATCAAAAGATCTGCTCCAATATTTTCAAGTTGATCAACATGGATAAATGGACAGGTCAGGGAATGGGCAAGTGCTCTTCCTCTCTCAGGGGAGCGGTTAGCTACTTTCACCTCCACATCATTTTCTTTTAAAATAAATCCTATAGCCCGAGCTGCACCACCAGCACCTATTATGAGGCAGGTTTTACCAGAAAGTTCGATCTTCTCCTCTAAGGCTTTAAGAGCACCTATGGCGTCGGTATTGTAACCTACCAGGTGACCGCCTTTATTGACAATGGTATTGACAGCCCCTATCTTTTTCGCCAGGTCATCCACCTCATCAAGCAAGGGGATAGCTGAAGATTTATGAGGTAAAGTAACACTCATCCCTTTTATGCCAAGCGCCTTTATCCCTTTAAGACATCCATCTATATCTCTCGTCTCAAAAGCCAAATAAATTGCATCGAGGCCCATTGCAGAAAAGGCGATGTTGTGCATGATAGGGCTCATGGAATGGCCTAAGGGGTAACCTACAACACCGTAAAGGTCTGTGTGTTGATCGATGATCATGGCGAAAAATATTCCAGCATCCTCTTCATTTCAATCACTGGGATCTGCCCCGCAGCTGATTCCTGTCCGTCTTCAAGGGAGACAAATGTCAAATAGCTGCCCATCAAGTGAGAAGAAATTCGGCTAATTCGACCCATGTGACCCATACAGAAGGCAATAATCTTGATTCCTTGCTCATGTGCCTTGGGTATAAGTTCGAGCACTCGAAGATTATCTTCCCATGTTTGTGCCCTGGTGACGATCTTGACAATATCGGCCTCTGTCTCTGCACACTCTCTGAAGATCTTTCCCAATTCACCCCGTGAAGGGGTACCCTCAGTGATGTGCCTGGAGATGACAATGACTGATTTCCCTCGAGCATCAAAAATCTTTTTCCTCCATTTTATAGGCAGACTCAATTCCACATCCACAAGGTTCGCTCCTTCTTGAATGGCAGTGAATATATAATCTGCATGGGTCTCGGGATCTGAATTGCCTTTACCACCTTCTTTCACAGATCGGTAGGTCACAAGTAACGGTTTTGATGTGGTCTTGATGATCTTCTGCAGATTGAAGCTTTCCATAAGATCCAGCCGCATCTCAAGCATATCAACCATGGTATTGGCACTGGCGATCTTTTTAAGGGCCTCCTCGGTATTTCTGGCTATAATTGGAATACAGAACATAATTTCAAAGATAATTACTCAATATCACGTGTGTTTTGATTAACTAAATGCAAAGCGCAATTGAAAATTGGAATTATTGGACATTATTTCTCAACTTGTTGAGAAATTTCTGCATTTCTTCGTAGTCCCTACCCCTTATGATATGGGTCAAGTACACAAGCCGGGAGTTTATCTCCTCGATCTGCTTAACCGTATGAGGATTAAACATTATCTCAGCCAGCAGATGATTGTCTTCGGAAAGGAGCCCCCTCGCAATATTTAGGTGCTTTCTAAATGTAGTACCAGGAGCCTCCTGTCTTTTCATACAGGCAGCAAACACCATCGATGAAGCAAAAGGAGTCGAGAGGGAGTATGCAATGGTTTTGTCGTGTTCTTCAAAGGTATACTCGTAGATACTGAGTTTAAGACTCGTATATAAATTACGAAAGAATTCCTTTCCTGCCTCATCAGACTCTTTGATAATGATAACATTCTCACCTCTAAGGTCCTTGATATTGGCAAAAGTAGGGCCGAACATGGGGTGAGTAGATACAAATCTTTTTCCCGTCCTTTTGTAATACTCATAT
>Ga0180438_10003449_pt1 | contig 23958 bp, 20 predicted proteins | sample SS_ome_12_FD_132455 | JGI IMG/M metagenome (GOLD analysis project Ga0180438, IMG submission 132455) | Hypersaline lake sediment archaeal communities from the Salton Sea, California, USA - SS_3_D_2 metaG | ecosystem: Environmental > Aquatic > Non-marine Saline and Alkaline > Hypersaline >...
ACGAAAGGGTCACCCGCTTTATCGCCTGGTGCCACGACTTTGCCTGGCAAGACACCCTCTACATCCCCGACCTGCACCCTGGCCAACCCTGGGACCTGCTGCGTACTCCCTGGCCCGGCGTGCGCTACGTTGTCGTCTCTGCCCACCAACGGGAGCGTCTGACGTCGTTGTTGGACTTGCCTGAGGATCAGATTGAGGTCGTCAATCCAGGTGTGGACGTAGCAGAATTCCGTAAGTTGGAACCTAGCACCCGTCGCCTGCTGGAAAAGCTGGACCTGCTGGCCGCCGATCCATTGATGCTGTTGCCCGCTCGCATCACCCGCCGCAAAAATATCGAGTTCGCCGTACGGGTGACGGCCACCCTGACCCGTCACAAACCCCAGGCCACCCTGGTCGTCACCGGTCCTCCGGGACCGCATAACCCCAGCAACGTTGCTTACCTGGAAGCGCTGCAGGCCCTGCGAGAGGAACTGGGCCTGACGTCGCGTGTCCACTTCCTTTACGAGTACGGCGACGGAGATCAGCCCCTGCACGTATCCGATGCTATGATGGCTGACCTCTACCGCCTGGCCGACCTGCTCCTCTTCCCCAGCCGCCGCGAGGGTTTCGGCATCCCGGTACTGGAGGCGGGGCTGGTCCGTTTGCCTGTCTTTGCTGCCGACATCCCCTCCGTGCAGGAGAGCGCTGGCGACCTGGCCCATCTCTTCGACCCCGAAGGTGACCCAGTAGTCGTCGCTGAGGCCATCACCGCTCACCTGGCGGCTGACCGCGCCTACCAACTGCGACGACGCGTACTGGGCCAGTTCACTTGGCAGGCGATAGTGGAACGTCGTTTGCTCCCCCTCATACAGGAGGTTGCGGAGCATGGCCAATAGAGCAAGTAAAAGAAGACGCCGACAACATGTCAACCAGGCCGCACCTTCTCATCCGTATCGGGTGTTGCTGCCCGTGGCCAACCTGTCCGAAGCGGGGGTCCTGCTGCCTCTGGCCGAGGCCTTTGCCCGCCAGCGCCAGGGCCAGTTGATCGTCCTGCACATCGTGATCGTGCCCGAAGGCCTATCCCTCAGCAAGGCAGCGGCTGAAGCCAGCCGCTCTCGTCAAACCCTGAGCCGTTTCCTGGCCGAACGGGGCCAGGCCACCGCCCTGGTCAAAACGGTGGTGCGGGTGGCACGGGAAGTATGGCAGGGGATTTGGGAGACGGTAGAGCAGGAGGGGGTAAACCTGGTGCTTTTGGGGTGGCGCAGCGACGCCCTGCCGGAAACGACGGTTGGCGATCTGATAGACTCGCGGCTGGCATCACCTCCCTGTGATGTGGTCGCTGTTCGTCTGGGCGCCGAATTGACCGGCCCGGAAGGCTGGCAGGCGGTACGTAGCATCCTGTTGCCGGTGCGGGGGGGGCCTCATTCTACCTCGACCTTGCGCGTAGCCCAGGCCCTGGCCGATGTCACCAACGCCAACATCACCTTGCTGCACGCCACCGACCAGCCTCCTCGTGACTTCGAGGAGAGATTGTTCACCACTACCTTTGCCCCCGCCATACGCAGCCTGGAACGGCTCACTCGCTCTGTGATCGTCATAGGCGATGTGTCTCAGACCATCATCGAGGAAGCCGGCAACCATCAGGTGGTGGTGATGGGCGCCCCTACCCTTCCGGTGGCCCCTGACGGCTGGAAAAGCCCTGTCCTCGATGCCGTGACCAGCAGTGTTGATACCACCCTCATCATCGTCAAGGAACATCTCCCGGCCCCTGTCCCGCCAGAGGGGGCGGAACTAGAGGTCACTGCCTGGCACGATCGTCCCGTCGCTGTCGTCGTGGACAAGTGGTTCGCCGAAAACACCTTCCATAGCCGCGAGTTCGCCAACTTGGAGCGGCTGGTGGCCCTCAAAGAGGAGCAGGGTCTGACCATCAGCCTGGGTTTGCCTGCGCTCAACGAAGAAGAAACGGTGGGAAATGTCATCCAGACGATCAAAACAGCACTGGTGGACCAGGTGCCCTTGCTGGATGAGATCGTGCTGATAGACTCCGGTTCGGTGGACTATACCCCGGAGATCGCCGCCGACCTGGGCGTCCCCGTCTACATTCATCAGGAGATCCTGCCTCAGCATGGGGCTTACCATGGCAAGGGAGAAGCCTTGTGGAAAAGCCTCCATGTCCTCAATGGGGATATCGTAGCTTGGATAGACACCGACATCAAAAACATTCACCCGCGCTTTGTTTACGGCATCCTGGGACCGCTGCTGCGCGACCGGCGTATCCAGTATGTCAAGGGCTTTTACCGACGTCCCCTCAAAAAAGGCGACAAGTTGATCGCCGGGGGCGGCGGACGGGTGACAGAGCTGACGGCGCGGCCGCTCATCAACCTTTTCTTCCCAGAACTCTCCGGCCTGATTCAGCCCCTCGCCGGCGAGTACGTCGGGCGACGGCGGGCTCTGGAGCAGCTTCCCTTCTTCACCGGCTACGGTGTGGAGACGGGCCTGCTCATTGATATTCTGGGAACCTTTGGCTTGCAGGCTATCGCCCAGGTAGACCTGCTGGAGCGTATCCATCACAACCAACCGCTGCCCTCCCTTTCTAAAATGTCCTTTGCCATCATCCAGGTCGTCGTCCGTCGCCTGGAAGACCGCCATAAGATCCGCCTGGTGGAAGAGGTGAACAAGACGATGAACCTAGTCCGCTACGAGCCGAAGCGTTTCCACCTGGAGACGACGGAAATCCGCGAGCGGGAACGTCCGCCGATGATCACGCTGCCGGAGTACCGGCACAAGCGCGGGCTGGATCCACTCCCCGCCGAGATCGAGTTGCCTGCTGCGGAGGCGATTTCTTGACAACCCACCTGATCCTCATCCGTCACGGCGAGACCGATTGGAACGTGGAGGGGCGCTACCAGGGTCAGGCGGATCCACCGTTGAATGAACGGGGGCTGACCCAGGCTCGCCAATTGCTCCCAGAATTGCGAGGCGTGGGCCTGGATGTCCTGTATAGCAGCCCGTTGCGTCGAGCCCTACAAACGGCCCAGATATTGGCTCAAGCGCTGGACATTCCGCTCCATACCGAGCCTCGTCTGATGGAAATCCATCAAGGAGAGTGGCAGACCCTCCTGTACACAGAGATCGCAGTCCGCTATCCAGAGATCTTTCACCGCTGGCAGACAGAGCCATGGACGGTCACTATACCAGGCGGCGAGAACATCGCTCAGGTTCAGGAGCGGGTCTATGCCGCCGTGGACGAGATCCTGGCCCGACATGAAGGCCAGTGCGTGGGGATGGTCGCCCATCGCCTTCCGATTACCTTGCTCAAAATACGCTACCAGGGTCTGGACCCTGACATCGTGCGGACTCTGGAGTTACCCAATACCTATTGGGAAGAGATCGAGATCAAGGAGGTGAAACTTGAATGATACAGCCCTGCGCGACGACGCGCGCCGCCGGCTGGATGAGATAGGCCGGGCCGACATCCTGGTCGGCATCCCCAGTTTCAACAACGCCGCTACCATTGGCCATGTGGTGCAGATGGCTGCACAGGGGATGGTCCAGTACTTCCCGGACATGAAACCGGTATTGGTCAATTCCGACGGCAACTCGTCTGATGGCACACGCGACGTGACGTTGAACACACCGGTGCCGGAGGGCGTGGAGGTGATCGCCACTGTTTACCAGGGGGTGTCAGGCAAGGGCAGCGCCTTTCGGGCGGTCTTTGAGATCGCCCGTGCACTAGGGGTCAAAGTGTGCGTGGTGGTGGACAGCGACTTGCGCAGCATCACCCCGGAGTGGATCGAACTACTGGCCGGCCCCATCGTCAAAGAAGGTTACGGCTATGTGCCCCCTTACTATAACCGCCACAAGTACGACGGCACCATCACCAACAATATCTGCTATCCCATGACCCGCATGCTCTACGGGCTGGACGTGCGCCAGCCCATCGGCGGCGACTTTGGCTTCTCAAGTCAATTGCTGGATCACTACCTGAGCCAGGATGTTTGGCAGACCGACGTGGCCCGTTTCGGCATTGACATCTGGATGACCACCACGGCCATCAACGCTGGTTTCCCCGTGTGCCAGGCGCACCTGGGGGCCAAAGTCCACGACGCCAGGGACCCGGCTGCCTCCCTGGGTCCCATGTTCCGCCAGGTAGTGGGCACACTGTTTGGAATGATGAACCGCTACGAGGAACGCTGGAAGGCGGTGGGCGGCAGCCAGCCCACGGCCATGTATGGCCAACCCATCGAGGTGGAACCCGAACCAGTGCCCGTCACCCTCTCGGCCATGATAGACGAGCTACGCGCTGGGATGAAGGAACACGAGGCCCTGTGGCAGGGGGTCTTGACGGCTGAGAACCTGGCTGCAGTGAAAGAAATCGCCGCCCTGAGCGATCAAGATTACCGCTTTCCGGCTGATCGCTGGGCGAGGGTCGTCTTTGACTTTGCCGTGGCCTACAACAAGAGCGGCCTGGAACCGGCCGAGGTCATCGGAGCCATGACGCCCCTCTACTATGGGCGCACGGCGGGCCTGGTGAAGCAAAGTCAGGAGATGAGTACCACCCAGTTTGAGCAGCGAGTGATCCAGACTCAGGCACACACTTTCGAGAAATTGAAACCCTACCTGATCGAGCGGTGGGAAAGGGCCTGATACTCAAAATTTTTCTTTTGCTTGGTGTGGACCACAGTCCACGCCAGGAGTTGCCGGACTGTGGTCCGGCAGGAGCGATAAATTGATGGAAAAAATCCGTACCTTCATTGCCATCGAGCTCGATGAGAGCGTCAAGGACGGCCTGACCAAGCTACAGAAGCGGCTGGAGGGCCAAGCGCCCCGAGGCAGCGTGCGCTGGGTCAGGCCGGAGGGCATCCACCTGACCCTCAAGTTCTTGGGCGACGTACCGGCCGACCAGATCGAGGAGATCACCCAAGCTCTGCAAAAAGGCTGTGAGGGATTCGCGCCTTTCTCCCTGTCGTGCGGTGGGTTGGGCTGCTTCCCCAACCTCAAGCGCCCCCGCGTGGTGTGGACCGGCATCCAGGAGGAAACGGGGACCCTGGCCCAACTGCAACGAGCTATCGAGGAGCACGTGGCCCCCCTGGGTTATCCCACGGAGAAGCGCAAATTCAGCCCTCACCTGACCCTCGGCCGGGTCCAGAAGCGGGTTAGCTCTGGCGACCTGCGCCGCTTGGGGGAATTGGTCGGGGCTTCGGAGACGGGAACATTGGGCCAGATGGAGGTTCGCTCCGTCAACCTGATGCGCAGCGACCTGCGGCCTAGCGGAGCGGTGTACACCCGGTTGGCAGAAGTGGAGCTGAAGCCATGATCATTGCTGTGATCGGAGCGGGGCGCTGTCCCAGGGAGGTTGCCCAGATCGCCGAGGGTGTCGGGCGGGAACTGGGGAAACGAGGGCTGACCCTGGTCTGCGGGGGGCTGGGTGGGGTGATGGAAGCCGCCTGCCGGGGAGCCAGGGAAACCGGCGGGCAGACCATCGGCATCCTGCCGGGCTTTAGCCGTCGGGACGCCAATCCCTATGTGGACATCCCCATCGTCACCGGGCTGGGTGAGGCCCGCAACATTGTCGTGGTGCGTACCGCCCAGGCCGTCATTGCCGTGGACGGCGAGTACGGCACCCTTTCTGAAATTGCCTACGCCCTCAAGTTGGGCGTCCCCGTGGTAGGGCTGGACACCTGGCAACTGTCCAGGGGTGGGCACAAGGTAGAGGCCATCATCGTAGCCCACACGCCAGCCGAGGCGGTGGAGAAGGCCATCGCCCTGGCAACTGGCCACCCTTCTAAAGCCATCACCTGACGTTCATTTCCAGCCTACAATTCTTGAAACCTCAAAGGAGAAGAGAAAGCCGATGCACAGCCCGTTGATTTTCACCGGAAATGCCAATCGGCCCCTGGCCGAGGAAATCGCCCATCACCTGCGAGTCCCCGTGGGACAAGCCCTGGTCAGCACATTCAAAGACAGCGAAACGCAGGTGGATGTGGCCGACAGTGTGCGCCATGGCGACGTCTTTATCATCCAGCCTACCTGTCCCCCCGTCAATGACCACTTGATGGAACTGTTGGTCATGATGGATGCCATGCATCGCGCCTCGGCGCTCCAGATAACGGCCGTCGTCCCCTATTATGGCTACTCTCGGCAGGAGAAGAGGAGCAAAGGGCGGGAACCCATCTCAGCCAAGCTGGTGGCCAACCTTATGGCCACGGCCGGAGCCGACCGTTTGCTGACCATGGACCTGACCGCGCCGGCCATCGAGGGTTTTTTCGATATACCCGTTGATAATCTACGGGCAGGCCGGATTCTGGCTACCTATTGCCTCGATCACTTCCACCTCGGTGATGCAGTCGTGGTCTCGCCCGACGTGGGGGGAGTGGACCGGGCCAACAAGTTCCGCCAGATGATCGGCACCCGGGCTGAATTGGCAGTGGTCTTTAAGGAGCACCCCGAGGCCGGGACGACCGAGATACGGGGGATGGTGGGAGAGGTGACCGGCAAGACGGCGATCATCGTGGACGACATCATCTCCACCGGCGATACAGTCATCAAAGCCGCCGAGCTACTGATTGAACGCGGGGCTTCCAAAATCTATGTCTGTGCTACCCATCCCGTCTTCGCCGAGGGGGCCATAGAGAGAATCCATGGTTCCGCCATAGAGAAAGTGATCGTGACCGATTCCATCCCTATTCCACGGGAAAAGTGTGGGACCAAGATCGAGGTAGCCAGCGTGGCCCCTTTGTTGGCTGAGGCCATCTCTTGCATCCATGAGGGTCGTACCATGTCCAGCCTCTACAAGAGGTTCAAGCCAAGCCTACAATGAGCAAGGAGTGAAACGATGCGCTTTCGGGACAGACGAGAGGCTGGCCAGTTGTTGGCCAAACAGTTGGGCTTTATCAAAGGAAGAGAGGGTGTCATCGTATTGGGCATTCCCCGTGGGGGAGTGGTGGTGGCTCACGAGGTCGCCCAGGCCATCGGTGCGCCTCTGGACGTCTACATCACGCGCAAGATCGGCGCGCCCTACAACCCTGAGCTGGCCATCGGCGCGGTAGCCTCCGACGGGGGGATGGTGCTCGACCGCGACCTGATCCAGCAATTGGGCGTCCCTGAGGATTACGTTGAGAAAGAGACGGAACGGCAGCGCCAAGAGATCGAGCGGCGAACCAGGGAGTACCGGGGCGACCGGCCCCCTCTGCAACTAGCAGGCAAGACGGTGGTCGTAGTGGACGATGGCGTGGCCACCGGTGCTACCACCATGGCCACCCTGCGCGCCCTGAAGGAACAGGAACCCAAGGAGCTCGTCCTGGCGGTCCCTGTGGGACCGCCCGACACCATCAGGGAGCTGGGCAAAGAGGCCGATCGGGTGATCTGCCTGAGCACCCCTCGCCTCTTCTGGGCCGTGGGTGCTTTCTACGCCGTCTTTGACCAGACCTCGGACGCGGAGGTGAAACAGTTGTTGGGGACTGCGCCGTGAAGGAAGCGCACAGTCTTCAGTATCTGATAACATAGGAGAAAAAATGAGCATTCCCCCCATACTGGCCATCACCATGGGCGACGCTGCGGGTGTTGGCCCCGAGATCGTGGCCCGTGCCTTGACTCAGGAGGAACCGCATCATTGGTGCCGTCCACTGGTCGTCGGGGCCGTGGAGGTTCTGACCCGCGCTGGCCAACTGGTGGGCAGTTCCCTGGCCTGGAGGAAGGTGTCCACCCCGGCCGAGGCCCGCTTCCAGCCGGGCACGATGGACGTCCTCGACCCCGGCAATCTGACCTGGGACCAGTTCACCCCGGGCACGGTCTGTCCCGCCGCCGGCAAGGCCGCCGCCGAGTATGTCCTCAAGGCCGGAGAGTTGGCCCTGGCCGGAGAGGTGGAGGCCGTGGTCACCGCTCCCCTGAACAAGGACGCCATGCGTCAGGGGGGCTACCACTACCTGGGCCATACCGAGATCCTGGCCGAGCTGACGGGCACACCCCGCTGCACCACCATGCTGGTCAGCGGCGAGCTGCGCGTGGTGCACGTCACCCGCCACGTGCCCTTGGGCCAGGTGGCCCAACTCATCACCCAGGAGCGGGTGCTGTCCACCATCGTCCTCACCGCCGAGAGCCTGCGGGCCTTTGGCCTGGCTCGGCCGCGCCTGGCGGTAGCCGGGCTGAACCCCCACAACGGGGAGGGTGGCCTCCTGGGCCACGAGGAAATCGAGGTCATCGGCCCGGCTGTGGAGGCTGCCCGGGCGCAGGGCATTGACGCTCAGGGCCCCCTGGCACCCGACTCTATCTTCTGGCGGGCTCTGCGGGGCGAGTTTGACGTGGTGGTGGCCATGTACCACGACCAGGGCCACATCGCCATCAAGGTGCACGGCTTTGAGCGCAGCGTGACCGTCACCCTGGGACTGCCCATTATCCGCACCTCGGTAGACCACGGCACGGCCTTTGACATCGCCTGGCGCGGCGAAGCCGACCCCCAGAGCATGATAGAAGCCCTGCGTTTGGCCGCTCAGATGGCTCAACCGACTTGAGCTAAACGTAACTCTGGTATTTCGGCTCGTACATCTGGGACTTGATGTACGCCAGCAGGTCTTCGGGCCTGGGTTGGGTCGCCAGGCCTCGATGGTAAGCCACCTCAACTACCGCAGTGGCAATCCCCGCGGAGACATCTCTGATTCTCGCCAGGGGCGGGTAAATGCGCCCTTGCTCCAGATCGGCCTCTGACACTTCATGGGCCAGCGCCTCCGCAGCAGCAAAGAACATCTCATCGGTCACAAGCCTGACCCCACAGGCAATGACGCCCAACCCCACCCCAGGAAAGATATAGGCGTTGTTCCCCTGACCCGGCACATACGTCTTGCCGTGGATCGTGGCGGGAGGAAATGGACTGCCGCTGGCAAAAATAGCGCGTCCCTGGGTCCAGGCGTAGGCTTCTTCAGCCGTGCACTCGGCCTTTGAGGTGGGGTTCGACAGGGCAAAGACGATGGGCCGTTCGTTGAATCGGGCCATGGCCTCCAATACGGGCCGAGTAAAGGTGCCGGGCTTTCCAGAGGCTCCAATGATCACTGTGGGCCTGAGCGATTCAACGGCAGACAGAAAATCCGAGAGAAACTCGTGGTCGTGGGCGTAAGGAAGCTTGTACTCGGCCAGATCGCTGCGGCTTTTCACAATCAGACCTTTAGAGTCCACAAACCAGCACCGCTGCCGTGCTTCTTCCTCAGATAGTCCCTCAGCGACCATGGCCGAGACAATCAGGTCGCTGATTCCGAGCGCTGCTTCACCGGCACCGAGGAACAGGATCTGTTCATCCTTTAGCATGCCCCCCGTAACGCGCAGAGCGGAATACAGCCCTGCCAGCGCCACGCCCCCGGTCCCCTGGATGTCGTCGTTGAAGGTGCAACCCCTGTCCCGGTACTTTTTCAAAAGGCGAAAGGCGTTGATGTTGGCAAAGTCTTCGAACTGGATGAGGACATGGGGAAAGACTTGCTGCGCGGCCATCATAAACTCTTCGACCAGATCGTCGTAGGCGTCTCCCCGCAGGCGCTGCTGCTGAATGCCGATATAGAGAGGGTCGTTTAGCAACGCCTCGTTGTCCGTCCCCACGTCCAAGGTCACCGGCAGGCAGAGCGACGGATCAACGCCGGCGCAGGCCGTGTAAAGGGCCAGTTTCCCCACGGGGATGCCCATCCCGTTAGCGCCAAGGTCTCCCAGACCAAGGATCCGCTCCCCATCGGTGACCACAATAATGCGCACCTCCTCGTACGGCCAGTTCCGCAGGAGATCAGCCACCCGCCCCCTGTCCCCAGCCGAAATAAAGATGCCTCGGGGTCTGCGGAAAATATGCCCGTACTCCTGGCACGCCTGTCCCACCGTAGGGGTATAGATGATGGGCAGCATCTCCTCAAGGTGGTCCAAAACCACCCGGTAGAACAGGGTCTGATTGCGGCTCTGGAGGGCCATCATGTGGATGTACCTTTCCAGGTCCGTTGGTTTTCTCCGGAAATTCTCCATCACCCGCACGACCTGCTCATCCTGAGAATGAACGCGCGGTGGCAAGAGTCCCCGAAGGCCCAAAGCATCCCGTTCCTCTTCTGTGAAGGCGGTTCCTTTGTTCAGGGCTGGATCGTGCAGCAATGCAACTCCGGTAGGAAAACCTGCCGTACGAGTCTGAACCTTCATTTTCACCTCCAGACCCTAAGGGTCTCCAAAACCCTTGGATGATGACAGATGTCTACACATCCAGATTCCGCACATTTTTGGCGTGGGTCTGGATAAAGCGCTTGCGGGGCGGGACGCTGGAACCCATCAGCATGTCAAAAGTGCGGTCAGCGGCGGCGGCATCCTCCACCGTCACCTGCAAGATGGTCCGCGCCTCGGGGTTCATGGTGGTCTCCCACAACTGCTCCGGGTTCATCTCACCCAGGCCCTTGTAACGCTGGAGGGTCACGTTGCCCCCATCGAGTTTGGCCAAAAGTTTGTCCTTCTCCGCTTCGCTGTAAACGTAGTAGTGCTTTTTCTTGCTCTCGATGCGGTAGAGGGGCGGTTGGGCGATGAAGAGGTGACCATCCTCGATGAGGGGCTCCATATAACGGAAGAAGAAGGTCAAAAGCAAGGTGCGGATGTGGCTGCCATCCACATCGGCATCGGTCATGACGATCACACGGTTATAACGCAGATTTCCCAGGTTGAACTGATCGCCCACGCCGGTGCCCAGAGCCGTGATGAGCGTCTGAATCTCTCTGTTGCTCAGAGCCTTGTCCAGGCGGGCCTTCTCCACGTTGAGGATCTTGCCACGCAGGGGCAGGATGGCCTGGAAGCGCCGGTCGCGACCTTGCTTGGCCGACCCACCGGCACTGTCGCCTTCTACGATATACAGCTCGCACTGGCTGGGGTCACGTTCGGAGCAGTCGGCCAGCTTGCCTGGCAGGGTCATGCTCTCCAGGGCGCTCTTGCGGATGACCAGGTCCCGGGCCTGGCGGGCCGCCTGGCGGGCCCGGGAGGCAGTCAGACATTTCTCGATGATCGCCTTGCCTTCCCGAGAGCGTTCTTCCAAGAACGCAGAAAAGGCTTCCAAGACGGCCGATTCCACCTGGCCTTTGACTTCAGCGTTGCCCAGTTTGCTCTTGGTCTGGCTCTCAAACTGGGGGTCGGTCATCTTGACGCTGATGATGGCCGTCAGCCCCTCGCGGGTGTCCTCTCCTGAAAAGTTGGCCTCGTTGTCCTTGAGGAGACTGTTGCGGCGGGCATAGTCGTTCAAAGTGCGGGTCAGGGCCGAGCGAAAGCCCGTCAGATGGGTGCCGCCGTCAACGGTGTTGATGTTATTGGCGAAAGCGTAAACCGACTCGGCGTAGCCATCGGTGTACTGGATGGCTATCTCCACCAAGGTATCGTTGACCTGCTTCTCGATGTGGATAGGATCGTGCAGGGTTTTGCGGTTCTTGTTGAGGTAGCGCACAAAGGAGGTGATGCCGCCCTCGAAGTAAAAAGTCATCTCTCTGGCCGGTACACTCTCCAGTTTGCTGTCGCGCTCGTCACAGAACTTGATAGTCAGCCCCCGGTTCAGGAAAGCCATCTCGCGGAAACGCTGCATCAGGGCCTCGAACTTGTAATCGAGGGTTTTGAGAATCTCGCTGTCGGCCAGGAAGGTGGTGGTGGTGCCCGTTTCTTTATCCTTGACCTTGCCCACGACCTCGACCGGCGTGACGGGCACACCCCGCTCGTAGCGCTGACGGTGACACTTGCCATCGCGCTTGACCTCCACCTCCATCCACTCGGACAGGGCATTGACCGCCGAAACGCCCACGCCGTGCAAGCCACTGGCCACTTTGTAGCCGCCGCTGCCGAATTTGGCCCCGGCGTGCAGAATGGTCATCACCACCTCCAGGGCCGGCTTACCCGTCGGCTTGTGGATATCCACCGGGATACCCCGGCCGTTGTCTGTAACGGTTACCACGTTGTCCTTGTGGATGATGATCTCGATCCTGTCGCAGGCTCCAGCCAGCGCCTCGTCTATCGAATTGTCCACCACCTCGTAGACCAGATGGTGCAGGCCGCGCACATCAGTGGAGCCGATGTACATTCCGGGCCGGCGGCGCACCGCCTCCAGACCCTCCAGAACTTGAATATCTGTCGCATCGTAGTGTAGAAATTCGTCTGTCACTTTGGACCAACCTCCGCTTATCTTGTCAGTTCCTCTTGCCAGGCCACGTATTTATCGCGGTAAAAGGTTAAACTGGCTGCAGCCAGGCCACTGCCGATGTAGGCGTTGCCTACGATGGCCAACAATGTCCCCCACGAGTTGGTGCTCAGCATCCGCCAGATGATGGAAAAACCCGCCCCAATGAGGCCTATCAACAACATCAAGCCGACGGTGGACCAGAAATTACGCCTGACCACGTTAAAGCTGTCCCAGAGGGCCCGCAGGATGCCTGTATCGTTGAAAATGAGGGCATTGACGAAGAAAAAGAGATAAATGTAAAGCCAGATGCCAACCCATAGAGAGCTGATGATGAGGAAATTGCCTATCAGTTGGGCCAGGTTCCTGCTCAGCACACTGACCAGGGCAACGAGGACCAGCAGCGGTACGCCCAACAACAGGAATCCCACGAAAAGCAAGAGGGCTATCAGGGTCACTCTGACCCACCAAATCCAGACCCGTCGCAGGACACGAGCCACATTCACCTGGGTGTCGCGTACTTCCTGGGCGATGAGCCCCAGATAGGAGCAGCCGATGAGCATGCCGACCAGGCTCAAAAGGATATACAATCCCAGGAGGACGAATTCGCTCCGCACCTCAATGACAGGCAGAGGCCGACTCAAAAAGCTCGCCTCAGGAGCTTGAAAAGTCACCAGACTGGAGATATTCAGCGTGATGCCCAGGGTTTCGAGCCAGGGGTTGGGAGAGATCAGACTGGGCATGCTCAGCTTTCTGATGACCAGGAAAGAGAAGGCGTTGAAACTCTGACTCGCCTGTTCTAAAAGCTCTTTTGTCTCAGCCAGGACCAACAGCTCTTCCTGGCTGACGTTGGGAGGCAAAGCGACGAGGGACAGGGCCCTTTCCACCAGGGAATAAATGGACAGTCTGGGGCCCATCCACAGGTAAAGATCCAGCAACGCTGGAATGGAAATCAACCATATCCTTTTCGTGATCGCGTCAAAACCGCCGGACAAGCTATGGATGATGCTCAAAAAACGTTCCTCCTGACGCCTATTTTACCATATTTCACCCAATCTGGAAAATGCAGAGCCCTTTACACATGATACCAGAACCTATGTTCGATTGTCAACAGGCCAGAATTGAGGTACAATTAGGGTGGAGGAACTCGACGGTGAGCCTGATCACTTTGACGACCGATTTTGGCCTGGCCGACAGCTATGTGGGGGTGATGAAGGGGGTGATGCTGGGCATTGACCCCACGGCCACCATTGTGGACATCTCCCATGACATCACTCCTCAGGATGTGCGGGAGGCAGCCTACGTCATCTATACTGCCTATCCCTACTTCCCACCGGATACCATCCACGTGGTTGTGGTGGACCCGGGGGTTGGGAGTCGGCGGAGGGCCATTGCTCTCCGGGCAGCCCAGGCCTGCTTCGTAGCCCCCGACAACGGCGTCCTGAGCTACGTGCTGGCCAGAGAAGGGATGAGCGAGGCAGTCGGCCTCACCAATCCCAGGTACCATCGCCCGACGGTCAGCCGTACCTTTCACGGCCGAGACATCTTTGCCCCTGTAGCCGCCCATCTGGCCCGAGGTGTTCCTCTGGCCGAGTTAGGCGGGCCGCTGACGGAGGTCGTCACCTTTCCCCTGCCTCAGCCGCGGGTGCTCCCCGATGGAGACGTAGCGGGCCACGTCCTGCACATTGACCGTTTTGGCAATCTCGTTTTAGATGTCAGGGAAGGAGACGGCATCCTGGGAAAAGGGCTTGTCTTGGAAGCCGCTGGCTGTCGCATCCAGGGCCTGGGGCGCACTTTCAGCGACGTGCCGGCCGGAGAACTGGTGGCCTACATCGGCAGTTCGGGCCATCTGGAAATCGCTTTGAGAGAGGGCAACGCCGCCCGGTCGCTCGGTATGGAAATAGGAGATCACATTCTGTTGAGGGAGACGAAAAAGGGTGAAGACAAGGGATAAAATACTGTTCACCGCTTTCATCCTCGTTGATCATCTACTGGGCACCAAACTGGCGGAGAAGGAGTTGGCCCGTCGTGAGGCCAAGGTCGCCCGTTACAGGGCCCGAGTGACGGATCTGGAAAAGCAATTGACCAGGCTAGAGGACCTGTTGGGGGCGATGAACCTGCGGCTGTGTCTGCTCTACCTGCGAGAGCGGAGCTTGCTTGCGCCGGAACGGTGGCTCTCTTTCGACCCCGATGATCCAGAAGAGAACAAAGGTCTCGATCTGCTCATTGAGCACCTGGTCAAGCCCCACCTGGCGACCATCGAAATGGACAAAGTCGAGGAAGGCCGCTATGTTTACCACCTCCAGCCCGATTGGGCGGCCATCCACACCTTTCTCGCTGAGCAACAGGCTGAACTGGAACCTGATATGAAAGGATGGTTGTCAGAGCTGGAACCTTAAAATTTAGTGAATTCGTCCTGGAACCCCTTGACTTTTTACACGATTCAGTGTATAATAGGGTATGCTATAGGGCAATGGGCTTTATTTTTTGACATCATCTACACGTTATCGTGTAGAAATGACGGAAAAGGAGAAAGGGGATCCAGACATGGGAACGTATTCTTTCGAGACGCTCATTCGCAAATGGGGGCTGGGCGAACTGACCACCGAGCAGGCCGTTGGCCAGATTTTGTTGATCCTCCAGGAGTTGATCAGGCGGATGGAGGTGTTGGAGGGGAGGGGGGAGGGAGCAAGCCGCAGGCGCTCCTCCAAGAAGAGGTAACGTCCCTGCAAACCCGACAGATTTGCTGTAAGCTATTGACAACACGGCTAAAACGTGATACGATAGGTGTGTCAGGCGGTTTACAGGGTGCTTTTGCATAGAGATGTAATGCAAGGGTTCGTCTGAGGAGTTGCAATGTCAGTTATCCAGAGATTGGCACCACAATCTGCTATCCAGGGATCAACACAAGGTCGCGAAGAGCTTGAGGCGCGTTACACCCCCTGCTTTGATGAGCGATTACAGTTTCGCCAATTGGTGACCTACGTGCCGAACAAAACGGCTCCGATTCACCGGTGGTTTCAATACAAAGAAGGCTTTTCGCACAAGCTGGTGGAAATGTTATTGCGGCAGTTTGATGGAGACCCCGCCCGCCATCGGGTTTTCGACCCGTTTGCCGGATGTGGCACGACGCTACTAGTAGCCAAGCAGATGGGGTTTGGCGCCTGGGGTATTGATATTCTGCCAGTAGCTGTTTTTGTCGCGCGAGTCAAGCTTCGCAATCCAAAAGAATATGACCTACCTCGTCTAAGGTCGGAAATAGACCGGTTGTTGGCAACGCCGTTCCACCGTCCATCTCTCACTGCACCCAAAGATGTTCGCATTGTAAAACTAGCTTATGAGCCTGAAACGCTGGAGCAAATTCTATTCTTCAAGGAAGAGATCCAACAGGTTTACAGCGACCTAATAAGAGAGTTTTTGTTGCTGGGCTTGATGAGTGTTCTCGAAGATGTTAGCTACACCAGTAAAGATGGTCAATACCTGCGCTTGCGCCGTGACAAGCAGATTCCAGAAGTGCGCGAAGTGCTACGCTCTCAGCTTGAAATGATGTACACTGACTTGGTAGGTGAGCAGTCGCAATTGGCTTTGCCGGGTCTGATGGAAATACCATCTAATAGATATAACAGCAGGCGATGCTACGTCAAACAAGCTGATACCCGTTTATTTGCCGCTTCGGTTGACGACTATGCTGATATTATCGTCACTTCACCGCCCTACCTTAACCGATATGACTACAGCCGTATCTATAGCCTGGAGTTATGCTTGCAATTCGTTAGCGAGTTCGGGGAACTGAAGCAGGTGCGTCACAGTCTGCTACGGTCACACATCGAATCGCGAGAAGCTCCTACTAATGATGTTCATCACCCGGCGCTGGTTGAGGTGCTGGATAATCTGGCTGGCCAAAAACTGAACAATCCACGTATCCCTGTGATGATCAAGGGATATTTCGAGGATATGAACCTGGTGTTGAAGCAACTGGTGCAAGTTTGCCGACCAGGGGCTAGAGTCGCGCTGGTTGTCGCCAATGCGCGTTTTCACGGTGAATTGATCCCAGTGGACTTGCTTCTGTCGGAATTGGCCGTGGACGCAGGGTTTGAAGTTGAGCGCATTATCATCACTCGCTACAAAGGCAATTCGAGCCAGCAGATGGGACGCTTTGGCCGGGTGGCTGTGCGCGAAAGCATTGCGGTTTGGAGAAAGACATAACGATGGTACGACGTCGTCGCTCCTGTAAGAAGCAGATTGCAGAGCAACAGACCAGCTATCTGATCAACCCGGACCCACAGCTGCCGCCCTTTGCCAGCACGCCTGACGAAATTCAACGCGCCGTAGAGCGCAATTCGATCAAGCGCGGTGTGTTCATCATCAAGAATCTGATGTCACTTGACTTTGAATCTCTCGTGCGGCGAGTCGAGAGGATTGCCACAGAGTATGACAAAGAAGAGTGGTACGAAGCAGCCCCTAAACTATGGATTGATATTGAAGCACTCAAAGTACTTGATGCCAGCCAACCTCCCATCCCCTACCCTTACTATTTCTGTACGCCCCATATCCTGACTCAAAATCCTGAGCTTACAATGTACTACCGCAACGTGGCGATGGTCTCACAAAAGGTGATGAACGATATGGGGCTGAGTACCATTGCCTACGAAGCAGGGCAAGTGTCCCCACCCGACATAGCTATAGACCTGACCCATCACTTCAATCAGATCATCAGTGCCTTGGTTGTGGCCAGCCAGATCACAGCGCAGCGTCATCTTGAGATGGCCTACGCAAATATAGGCGACAGTTTTGGCGGTTCCTGGCGCAACGAAGTGGGGAGATTGGCCTACGTTGAGGTCATCACGCCGCTGATTGTCCATTTGCATCAGCAAGGTCATCTGCATAGCATCGTCTATACTCTCAAAGGAACCATCGTTAGAGACGAGGAAAAAGAAACGTCATCGCGCAAGTTTCAGGAATTGGTCATTGGTGAGCAAACTGACCTCGATGCCACGTTGAAGCAGTTGGACGAACAGCGAGTTGTGTATCGGGAAATTCGGTTACGAAATGGCAACCGTCTATTGCTTAACCGCCAAATCACCTGGTACGATGCTGAGGGCAAATCTTATCGGATCGGCCCTGACCTGCTCTCTGCAAGCGGCGAAACTGACATCTTGTGGGGTGGAGAACTGAAAGGTGGGGCTGATCCGGCTGGTTCTGACGAGCATTGGAAGACCGCTACCAGAGCATTTGATCGTATTCTGCTAGCCTGTGAACATACTGGTCTTCCCAGACCACCTCTTTCCTTCATTGCCACAATTCTGGTTGAGCGTGTAGCCCTTGAAGCAGCAGAGTGGATAGCCCAGGGCAAACTTACCTCTGTCTACAACCTGACCCAAATCTCTGACGACGAGACAAAGCAGCAACAATTCCTTAAAGATTTGACGGCTTTTCTGGGCTGTACAGCGCAAGTCTAAATGAGTACCCTCTCACTTCCATCCCTTTCTCTATCAGGGCTCGACACGATGGACTGATCTCCCACTCGATGGAAAGAAAAGAGAATGGTGGAGGGACATCCCCCATGCCCTAACTCACTATGTTCTCTCGACAAAATCTTGACAAGAAAAACAACAAATGGTAAAATGGCATCGTAATTTCAGCGAAAGGAGCCAAACGATGTACTACGACTTGTTTATAGCAGTTGCGCTTCGGTGTGTCTCTAGCGCCCGTCAAAATGTGCCTTGTCGTAGTGCGTCTACTCGCCATTAGGTTCGCTGTACAGCCAGCCAGGCCGTGGACGCCTACGCGCCCACGGCTTTTTTATTGCCTTCTACCTTTTAGACAACGTGTCTGTTCCAGAGCCGTGGGTCCGTTCCACGGCCTTTTTGTTGCCGTTCGTGAGGTAGTACCATGACCAACTTTAAACGATTGTTCAGCTATCTCGGACCTTATCGCCTGCTGGTGGCGCTGATCGCCGTTCTCCTGCTGTTCACCACAGCCGGCGACTTGGCGGTACCACGCATTCTGGGCTTGACCATTGACATCGGGTTGGCCAGCCGGGACATGGGCCTGGTGGTCCGCTACTGCCTGGTCCTGCTCGGCCTGGCCGCCCTGAGAGCGCTCTTTGCCTACGTGCAGGGCGTCTGCCACGCCCTGGTAGGCGAGAACGTGGTGCGAGATCTGCGTGATCAACTGTACGCCCGCCTGCAACGGCTTTCCTTCAACTACTTCACCACCATGCCCACCGGCGACATCATGTCGCGCCTGACCAGCGACCTGGAAGCGGTGGAAGAGTTCGTGTCCTGGGGGTTTGTCCTGTTCCTGATCGTGGTGCTGAACTTTGTCACCACTTTCATCATGTTGTTGGTTCTGGACTGGCAGTTGACCCTGGCGGTCGTGGCCCCGGTGCCTTTCCTGGGACTGGTCGTCTTTCTGTTCAACCGGCGGGTGGGGCCAGCCTGGGATGCCATCCGTGAGCAGATGGGCAAATTGACCAGCACCCTCCAGGAAGCGGTCAGCGGGGTACGGGTAGTGAAAGCCTTCGCCCGTGAGCCCCACGAGATCGCAAAGTTCGGCCAGCAGAACTGGTTAAACCTGCGCCGTAACCTGGAGCGAGCAGACATCGAGGCCCACTCCTTCCCGCTGATGGACTTGCTGATGAACCTGAGCTTTGTGATCCTGACCTGGTATGGGGCTGTACGGGTGATGAACGGGGAGACCAGTTTGGGGACGTTCTTCTCCTTCACCTGGTACATCTGGGGCATCGTCTGGCCGGTGCGCATGGCCGGTTTCCTGGTCAGCATTATGCGCCAGGCGTTGGCCGCCGCACCGCGCCTGTTCGAGATCCTCGACGCCGAGCAGGATATTGCCGTCGCGCCTGACGCCATCGAGATGCCGCGCATCCGGGGCCACATCCGCTTCGAGGGTGTCTCGTTCGCCTTTCCCGATGAGCCGGAGCAATGGGTGTTGGAAGGCTTCAACCTGGAGGTTCTGCCAGGACAGACGGTGGCTATCCTGGGCGGCACAGGCTCGGGCAAATCATCGGTCATCAACCTGCTGCCGCGTTTCTACGATCCGGTGGCCGGGCGAGTGACCATTGACGGCTATGACGTGCGCGATGTGACGCTGGAATCGCTGCGGCGGCAGATCGGCATCGTGCCCCAGGAGACTTTTCTGTTCTCGGCCACGGTCAATCAGAATATTGCTTACGGCCGGCCGGATGCGACCCAAGAGGAAATCGTCGAGATGGCCAGAATGGCCCAGGCGCACGAGTTCATCACCGGGTTGATCAAGGGCTACGACACGCGCGTTGGCGAGCGGGGGGTAGGGCTGTCCGGCGGGCAGAAGCAGCGCATCGCCCTGGCCCGCGCCCTGCTGATGGACCCACGCATCCTGATCCTGGACGAGGCCACATCCAGCGTGGACACCGAGACCGAATTAGAGATCCAGCAGGCGCTGGAGGCGGTGATGGCCCAGCGCGCCAGCCCTTCGGCTCCCCCTTCGACCTTGCCTTCGACTTTCCCTTCGACTTCGCTCAGGGCAGGGCTCAGGACAGAGCTCAGGACAAGCATCGTCATCGCCCAGCGGCTCTCGACCATCAAGCGCGCTGACAAGATCGTCGTCATCAAGGATGGCCAGGTGGCTGAGGAGGGGACGCACCAGGAATTGCTGGCCCGAGGCGGCGAGTACACCCGCCTCTACAACTTGCAATATCGAGAGCAGGACGTGATTCTCAATCAGGCAGGTCATCGAGAACTTGCTTCATGCTCTGGCGGTACTCCCGAAAAGCAGCCCGTCCTTCATCGGTGAGGCGTAACATAGTATTGGGCTTCTTGCCTTTGAATTCTTTCTCAACCTCAATGTAGCCCGCCGCTTCCAGCTTGCTCATGTGCGAGGAGAGATTGCCCCACGTCAGCCCGGTCTGGCGCATCAAGAAGGTAAAGTCGGCGCTTTCGACAACGTATAGATAGGCCAGGATCATCAGCCGGGCCGGTTCGTGGATGACCCGGTCAATGTCCGCGAGGGGCTGTAGGGTTTCGCTGCCGATTTCAGTCGTTGCCATCGGACGCCGCCTCTGCTGGTATCGGATAGTCGCGCAGGAAGCGGGTGAACACGACCAGCCCCACGATCAGAATGACAGCCGCCGGGGCCCCGAATGCAACGAAGCTGAGGTCAACGTCCGCAAATTTGCGAAATAGGATATCAAGGGGCACCGCCAAGGCATACATGACGCCGACCAGGTACAGGCGGCTGAAATCCAGGAAGTAGGCTCCCAGGCTGAAAACAACCATCGCGTTCACCACCCAGGCAGCCGGGAGGAACAAGGCCGCGTTTAGCCACTCAGGGCGATTGCTGCGCAGAGCTGACGCAACGAGAAAAGCCCCTGCCCCTACGAGAACCGAGATGAACAATATCACCATTACCCAGCTCAGCCTGGTTTTCCGCTTCGGACCGAATTTGACGCGGCCTATCCGGGGCACCGTGATGAATTTCTTACCGGCCCACAAGACGAGCATGGCCAGTACTTCCAACCCGATGAGTACGGCCATCCCTGAAGACTCTGGAAAGCCGACATCGGAGAGCAACGCCTGGACGGCCATGGCCAGGAGCAAAAGGCCCAGGTAGATGTCCCACAGGCCATCCTGGAAAACAGACTTCCAGGCTTTCAGCTCGAGCTCTCTCAAATTGATCAGTTGTGACATGACAAACCTCCTGAATTTTGGTGTGGCAGTGTACTTTGCAATGCAAAGTACTTTGCATTCATTATAACACAAAGACAGGAAAACGTCAAGGGGTAGAACCTTAAAATTTTGCGGAACGCTACCCAGCGGGGAGCCAGATCGCTGCTTCTGGCAGAAAGGCAAGGAACGACCATGGACTGGGAAGACTTGGATTTGGAAGAGGAAACCAAAAAGCCCTTCAACATGGCTTACTTCCTGCGCATGTTGAAATACGTTCGACCCTATCGCCGGGCGGTGCTGACTGTGGCCGCCTTGATGGGCTTTGGCGTGATCACCAACCTGATCGAGCCCTATCTGCTGCGGGTGACCATTGACCTGGGCATCTTGGGCAAAGACATGACTGCCATCAACCGCGCCGCCGCCGTCTTTTTGCTCTTCCGCCTGGGCAACTGGGCAGCCGGTATCTTTCGTGTGCGGCTGATCAACCAGACCGGCCAGAGCGTGCTCTACGACTTGCGCCAGGAGCTATTCAGCCACATCCAAAAGTTGTCGCTGCGCTTCTATGACCACCGGCCGGTAGGCAAGATCATGTCGCGCATTACCAACGACGTCAACGCCATCAACAACCTGATCAGTGGCGGTCTGGCAACAATCCTCTCCGAGGGGTTCAGCTTGATCGGCATCGCTGTCCTGATGCTGGTCATCAGTTGGCGGCTGGCATTGATGGCTTTTCTCGTCCTGCCGCTGTTAGGAGTCCTCTTCTTTTACCTGCGCCCCATGATGGAGAGCGCCTGGATGAACGTGCGCAAGACGGTAGCCAACATCAATGCCAACCTCAACGAGACCATCAGCGGCATCCGTGTGATTCAGGCCTTCTCCCGCGAGGACTGGAACGTCAGACGCTTCGCGCGCATCAACGAGATGAACCGGCGCACCACCATGCGCGCCTTTCGCCTGGAGATGCTGACCTGGCCCTCGATTGACTTTATCGGCGTCGTCGGCACTTTTCTGGTGATCTGGTACGGGGCGTTGCAGGTGATCCGGGGGACCATCAGCCTGGGCTACGTGATGGCCTTTGTCAACTACCAGTGGCGTTTCTGGGGCCCCCTCAGTGCCATCAGCAAGGTATACAGTCAGGTGCTGAGCGCTATGGCCTCGGCCGAGCGGGTGTTCGAGTTCCTGGACACCGAGCCGGAGATCCAGAACGCCCCTGACGCCGTGCCCCTGCCACCCATCCGGGGCCAGGTGCGTTTCGAGCACGTCTCCTTCCGCTACGAAGAGGACGACCGCATGGTGTTGCAGAACATCAAGCTGAAGGTGGAGCCAGGCCAGGTGGTGGCCCTGGTGGGACCGACCGGCGCTGGCAAGACCTCTATCGTCAACCTGTTGATGCGCTTCTACGACCCGACTGAGGGCCGTGTGCTGGTTGACGGCCACGACCTGCGCCAGGTGACCGTCGAATCGCTGCGCTCCCAGATGGCGGTGGTTTTGCAAGAATCTTTCCTGTTCTCCGGCACCATCGGCGACAACATCCGCTACAGCCGGAGCGATGCCACTCTGGAAGAGGTAGAACGGGCGGCAGCAGCCGTGCGCCTGGACGAGTTCATCGAGAGCCTGCCCAACGGCTACGACACCGAAGTGCAGGAGCGGGGTGGGCGGCTGTCGGTGGGGCAACGGCAGTTGGCAGCCTTTGCCCGCGCCCTGTTGGCCAACCCGCGCATCCTGATCCTGGACGAAGCCACCTCCAGTGTGGACATCCAGACCGAGCGGCTGATCCAGCAAGCGCTGGAGACGCTGCTTCAGGGGCGGACGGCTTTCATTATCGCCCACCGTCTCTCGACCGTAGAGCACGCCGACCGCATCATCGTCCTAGACGACGGCCGCATCGTTGAGGAAGGGACGCACCGCCAGTTGCTGGCCCGGCGTGGCCTCTATTACCGGCTGTACCTGACCCAGTTCGCTGGACAACGGCTGGTAGGAACAGAGGCGGAGGCCAGTTCGATGCACTCTCTCTTGCAGCACAGCGAAATGCAGCATGGTCACTAGCCGGGTCAACCTTGGGGGCCTGCGCCCCATACGCATTAAGCTAACGTAATGAGTGAACGAAAGCGCCGGTTGAGTGGGGCCTGAAACGTCAGTGAAAGGGCCGTATCGAAACCAAGCGGCTTTGCGAGACCCACTCCCTTGGTTTCGATACGCTCTCCGCTACACTACGAGCTACTCAACCAGCGGTCGCTAGCCTTAACTTAATGCCTATGGGCCTGCGCCCCCAGCCCTGGGCTTGTGCAGCGATAGAGTGGCATACAAAAAGCGCCGGAGGATTGCCTCCCCCGGCGCTTTCGTTCTGTCAGTGCCCCGCTACATTGTCTCCGCCTCGAATGACGCGGGCAACTCCACAGCGATGGGCTCTTCCTTACGATGGAAGACGATGCCCTCCTCGCCAATGTCCACCACTACCTTGTCGCCCTCTTTGAATTCACTGTGCAACAGGCGTATGGATAGAGGGCTCTCCACCCGCCGCTGCAAGGTGCGCCGTAGCGGCCGGGCCCCAAACTGAGGGTCGTAGCCCTCCTTGGCCAGCCAATCGCGGGCTGCCTCGGTCAGCTCGACGGTAATGCCCTTGTCAGCCAACCGCTGGCTGATCTCTTCCATCTGCAAGTCAACGATTTGCCTGACATCTTCCTCGGTCAGAATGTGGAAGATGATCACCTCATCAATGCGATTGAGAAACTCTGGTCGGAAGGTTTTCTTGAGACCCTTCTCGATCTCTCGTTTGGCCTCTCGCTTGTCCTCTGATACCTCCTCTGCCTTCAGGAAACCCAGCGTGCCTCCGTACCTGGCGAACTGGGTGCCGATGTTGGAGGTCATGATGATCACCGTATTGCGAAAGTCCACGGTGTGACCCTGGCCGTCAGTCAGTCGTCCGTCCTCCAGAATCTGCAGGAGAGCATTCCAAACCTCCGGGTGGGCCTTCTCGATCTCGTCGAAGAGGATGACCTGATAAGGACGACGCCGCACCGCTTCGGAGAGCTGGCCACCCTCCTCGTAGCCGACGTATCCTGGGGGTGCGCCAACGAGGCGTGACACCGTGTGGCGTTCCTGATACTCACTCATGTCAATCCGCAACAGTGCGTCTTCATCGTCGAAGAGGAACTCGGCCAA
>Ga0180438_10003450_pt1 | contig 23953 bp, 22 predicted proteins | sample SS_ome_12_FD_132455 | JGI IMG/M metagenome (GOLD analysis project Ga0180438, IMG submission 132455) | Hypersaline lake sediment archaeal communities from the Salton Sea, California, USA - SS_3_D_2 metaG | ecosystem: Environmental > Aquatic > Non-marine Saline and Alkaline > Hypersaline >...
GAACCTGAGCTCGATTATCCGTTTCTCCCGCATGCTCAGTTTATTCAGCACCTGCTTCAGGAGTCCCTGCAATGCCATGAAGAAGACCGTATCTTCATGCACTCCACTCTGTTCATACTCAATTAGGTCTCCGAGCTCAGAAGTTCCTTCGTTGTTTACCGGTGCCTCCAGAGACCCTGGCACCTGGGCAATATGAAGAATTTTTACGACTTTTTCTTTTGTGACACCCAAATGTTCCGAGATTTCGTCGGTGGTTGGTTCACGTCCGAGTTTTTGGGTGAGCTGCTTCGTGATGAAATAGCACTTTCGTATTGTATTCAGCATGTGAATCGGGAGTCGTATAAGCCGCCCTTTATCGGCAATTGCCTTAATGATGGACTGTCGAATCCACCAGGTGCTGTAAGTACTGAATTTAAAACCCCGCGTGTAATCGAATCGATCAATCGCCTCTATGAGCCCGATGTTCCCCTCATCAATGAGATCAATCAGGATGAGCCCTCTGTGCTGATATTTCTTCGCTATGCTCACCACAAGCCTGAGGTTCGCAGTCACGAGCACATTCTTTACCTCTATCAATTTCTTCTCGTAGTGTTCCTTTTCTTTTTTAAAGGTATGTTCATCTATCTCAGCTGCCCGGTGTCTTTCTGAGAGCTTATTGAGTGTTTCTTTGAAGTACCGTATCTCGATGTAACACTTTTTTTCCTCTTCGGGGCTCAGAAGAGGCACTTTGTTGATCTGTTTTAAATAATAGGCGAGAGGATCGTCTTCATCTTCGAAGAGTTCGCGTCTATGATCTTGTTGATCGTCACTTTGAAGATTCATCATTAAAAGACACACCCCACCCCGAGCTTAGAAACAATTGAAAGGCATGGGAGCTGAATCAAGTAAACTCACCGCGCCTTCATATTCACAAAGCACAGGTAATATAATATAAAAAAACGCAGGTATTAAGGTAAATAGTAAAGAGGGTTTACCGGCTTCCCTCTATAGAACAACTCGTAGTGTACGATTGTGGTTTCTGGACTTTTTCCCGGGTCAACTTTTGCGATGACCGTATTTTTCTCAACACTCTGCCCCTCCCTCACATAACTTTTAATGTCCCGGGCATAGAGGCTGCAAAAATCATTCTCATGTTCGATAATGATCGTGTTCCCGTATCCCCTCAATATATTGGAGAGAACCACCGTTCCTTTTTGCGATGCAATGATGTCTTCACTTCCCCTGATCCGAACATCGATCCCATAATTGAAATCTTTTTCGAACTTACCAAATGGCCGTATGATCTCTCCTTTCACAGGCCAGGTAAACTCAAACTTCGCTTGGTCCTTGGGAGAGCTGGATGAGTTCCCCTGCACGTAGAGCTGTTTCTCAGCCCCCGGGATGAATATCCATGTCCCCCGTGAAATATGCATCACATCGTCTATGTCATTCTCCTCCTTCAATTCCATGAGAGAAATTCGGTACGTTTTTGCGATCCTCCAGAGGGTCTGTCCTTCCTCCACTTTGTGCCAAACCCCTCTCATGTGGGGCTGTGCACCCTCCTTTATGATATTTGTGGAGGTGGTGCAGGAAAGGCTAGAAATTACAAGACCGAGGAGGGAAAACCACAGCAGTTTAATGATTATCCTTTTCATAGATGCTCCTGTTTTCTTTATTCATCGGAAACTATGAAATATATTTTAAACCAATTCTATGATACCCATCCATTCAGAGAAAAATGCTTGACAGGAGGTGTATTTATCAATACATTAGTCGTCTGTGCTTTTTAAGACAGCAATCAAAGTAAATGAAAATAGGCATTTTTTCTTGTGTTTTCTTATCATACGACTGGCACTGCCAAGCCATCTATGAGCAATTCTGGATAATGTTCTAGCGTTCTTTTGTTAAGCCCATTTTTATATTAGCCGCTGGAAACACTGGGGGCGTAGCGAAGTTTGGTTATCGCGCCGGCCTGTCAAGCCGGAGATCGCGGGTTCAAGTCCCGTCGCTCCCGAATATCATTTGTTCTTTCGGATAACATTTCTTGTGTGAGTGAATGTCTGTAACCCGGCGTGATAAACCCCGTAATTTCGTATTACGATAAGAACTCTGGCCTCTTACCGCTTTATTCAAAATTTTTCATAACGGGCTATAGCGCAGTTGGTAGCGCGCACGGTTCGGGACCGTGAGGTCGTGAGTTCAAGTCTCACTAGCCCGAAGGTAAAAAAAACCACCTTGCAACAAGGTGGTTTTTTTATTTCGCTCTCTCACAGATTACAGATCACACATGTCGAGCATCTCAGGAACGTATTTCTCCCATCCCATTGCCATTATATGGAGTCCCTGACACATTGGTCTCACCTTTTGAATGAAATCTGCCATGAGCTCGACGCTCCGTTTTGCCCTGTCTTCCTTCGGCGCTTCTTTCAGTTCCTTTATCATCTCCTCCGGCACCTGTACTCCCGGAACAAAGTTGTTCATATAGTTCGCCATACCCGCAGACTTGATTATCACGACACCACACAGCACCGGCACTTTGAATTTCGAGGCTTTGTTCATGAATTCCTCAAAAACCTTAGGGTTATAGATTGCCTGAGTCTGGAAAAATTGAGCTCCAGCTTCGATTTTTCTCTCCATCTTTATGAGCTGCATCTCGATTGGGTCAGCACCAGGAGTAACTATGGCGCCGCAGAATAGCTCATCGGGGACACCTTCCAGATCATTCCCAGCCAGGTCCTTCCCGCTTTTCAGGGAATTCATGGCTTGAAGCAGGCTCACCGAATCAAGATCGAATACCGGTTTGCTTCCCGGATGATCACCTGCAGTGTTATGGTCACCGGTAAGAGCGAGTATGTTCCTTATTCCCTGGACATAGCCACCAAGAATATCCCCCTGGATACCCAGTCTGTTTCTGTCCCTACAGGTGATCTGCAGGATCGGTTCAAGTCCCTTCTGTGCCAGAAGTGCGCAGATACTGAGCGAGCAGATACGCATCACGGAACTCTGATTGTCCGTGACGTTGATCGCGACCACACGGTCCTTTATGTAGGAGACCTCTTCATCCATGCAGTGATGCAAGTCGACTCCTTTGGGAGGACCTACCTCTCCTGTGATGGTGAACTTTCCTGCTTGCAAGCTTTCCTGCAATTTGCTCATCTTATGCCTCCTCTTCCTTCTTTGGACTCTCCATGGACGCTTCGTACATTACCTCCTTTTCGAGCGCCCATCGTGTGGTGCTTCTCAGCCTGTCTGACACATCCATTTTGCGAAAATCACGAAGACTGGCCATCTTTTTCAGATTGTCCAGCTTTCCCAGCGATTTCAACCGTTCGTAGATTTGATACCATCCACAATCCCTGTCATTCTCGACCTCACACTTCCCATCGTGCTGACCACCGCACATCCCATTGATAAGGCTCTTAGAACAGCTGGTAATGGGACAAATCCCCCCAGTCAGGGCCAAATAGCAGGTTCCACAACCGGCACACCGCTCGCTCGACGGCCAGAGCCCCTGCATACCCTGACTGGACAGTGTATCGTTGGCAGGAAATGTGGGGATATCGATCATGTCGGCTGTAGCCTGAACCCCGATTCCACAGGATACAACGAGTACTCCCTCTGTTTTTTTCAGCTTTTCGAGGTGGTACACGAGCTTTGAACCGACCAGTGCCTTGTTGCACAGAAAATCGATGAGCGATGTCCCCGTCACCGTTATTCCATTCTTGGAAAGTAAATCGGTAATTTGATCTATTCTTTCCTGTCCTCCAGAGTCACACCCCACAGGACATCCGCCGCAGCCAACGATAAATGCGCGTTTCACCTTGTATTCACCAAGCGTGTCTAACAGCTCGGCATCCGGTTTTGGAACATTGACAATCATTCGTGTTCCTCCTTGTAATAAATCTATATTCTCGCTATCCTGAGTGTTCTCCCCAACTGCTGATCCCTGATTCATTCAACTCTTCAAGGATCTTACGTACCACATATTCCACTTTCTCCAGAATCACAGGAGAAAGCTCCATGGATAATTGCACACTTTCCGGTTCTATACCATAAAAAACGATTTCTTCGGGGAACCGTGCAACCAGACGTTCTAACTGGATCGATTCAACCACACCGAAATCATGGAGAGAAACAGCAGAACACTCCATTCCCTGGATATCCTCAAAAGTGAATCGATACACGGTTCCGGGTGGTTCTCCACCATGCACCGCATCAACAATTATGAGCTTTTTGTACCCCCTGAGCGCTGAAACGATATTGAAAAATGCTGTCCCAGCGTCTATTATATCGTACCCGACCGAGCCCTGTCCGGCCTTGGGCAGTTCTTCGAGCCTCTTCACGACCTCGATTCCTATACCCTCGTCCCCCATGAGGAGGTTTCCAACACCCACAACGGCTATCTTCTCTCTGCACAACTTACACAACTCTCATCGCTCCCAATTTCTCACCCTTCAGATTTACCGTGTGTACCGAACACGCGAGGCAGGGATCAAAGGAGCGGGCGATTCGAACCAGCTCATAGGGATTCTTCGCGTCCTTGACCGGTGTTCCCATAAGCGCCTGCTCCATCGGTCCTGGTTGCTCATTCTCGTCCTTTGGGGAGCCATTCCATGTGGTTGGCACAACGAGCTGGTATCGGTCGATTTTTTTATTCTTGATCTTTATCCAGTGCCCGAGAGCACCGCGCGGTCCATCCACAATCCCCATTCCTTCAGCCTCTTCAGGAATCTCATAATTCGTGCATACCGGTTTGCCCGGTTTGAGCTCAAGCACCCATTCTGCCATGCTGTCCGCAACGAGTTTTGTATCCAGGGCACGGGCCGCATGCCTTCCGAGCACGGAGTTGAGATCGGCAAGTCCCACATTCAGCGCTTTCATGCAGGCATCGAGGGATTCCTTTACCTGCTTCTGTCCTGCAAAATAGGATACAACCCATCGAGCAAGCGGTCCGACTTCGTACACCTTCCCCTCATATCTTGGCGAACGAATCCAGCTGTACCCGTCTTCCTTTCGTGCATTCGGCAGGGTCTCACCCATTGATGGATGAACGCCATCCTCACCATCGTACCATGCGTGCTTCACACTTTCAGTGATCTTTGCAGTATCAAGGGGCTTGTAGGTCTTCATCCCTTCCACAGCTCCCTGTGAGAAGAGCCGCTTTCTGTGTGAGTAATCCTTACTCTGCCCGTCAAGATCAAATGCCCCATAACAGAGGAAATTGCCTGGTCCTGCACCAATTTTGAAATATTCTGGATACATCTTTGCGACAGCGATCACATCGGGAATATAACTGCTGTCGATAAATTCCCTGATCCTGTTCAGTTTCCAGAGAAACCTGGTAATCTTGTCAATCGTTGGATGCTCTGTGATGCCTCCAGGAACTACTGATGCATTGTGGGGCATCTTACCACCAAAAAGTGTGAGCATCTCATGCGCAAGCCTTCTCATTTCGAGAGCAGTGAGATAATGTTTGGTGAGCTCCTGATTCGTTGCCTTATCAAACCGATAGTCCCCCTCGTAGCGAGGTACAAACGGAGCAAGCTCTCCTCTGCTGATGAACCCTTTCAGCGATTTCAGCTCAGGGTCGTTTCCTGTATAATCGGCAACAGACGCGACGTCGACGAAGTCAAGAGCTGCCAGGTGATAGAAGTGAAGGATGTGAGATTGCAGATAGTTTGATCCGAGAACAATATTCCGGAGAATCCGCCCATTGTCTGGAACCTTGTCTGCAATGCCAAAGGCGCTGTCCAGATTCAGTGTGGAAGCAGTACCGTGTACAGCAGGACATACACCGCACACACGCTGGGTGATCCGCTGCGCATCTCTGGGGTCGCGGTTCCTCAGTATTATTTCAAAGCCCCTGAATAGAGTACCCGCGCATTGTGCGTCCTTCACCGTGCCATCATCAATGGTGGCTTCTATTTTCATATGACCTTCGATCCTGGTAATCGGATCGATCGTTACTCTGGTTGCCATGGCTCGCCTCCCCTTATCGTGTTTTGATCTTGAACCGTTCAAGGCCATCTTCGTCGATCTTTTCGAACATGGGCGCAAATTTATCCTGGAAATCCGGCTCGACACACCCGATACACTGCGCACCTGCTCCTATACACCAGTTCACGCCGTTGTTCCACTGTCTTGTCGGACAATCCGCATAGGTGTATGGCCCTTTGCACCCGATTTCATAAAGACAGCCAGGTTCGCTCGGGTTTTTAGCAAATTGCCCTGCATCGAAATATGCACGTCGCGGGCAGTTCTCATGAATGAGCTTGCCAAAAAACGCTTTCGGTCTGAGCTTCTCATCAAGCTCATCCGGGGTAGGAAGACCCTGGATGAGCACATGTGCGACCGTTCCCAGCATCCAGTCCGGATGCGGTGGGCACCCAGGGATATTGATCAGCGGCGTGGTAATTCCCTCATCCATGAAGAAATCTGCAACAGACTTTGCCGCAGTCGGATTCGGTGCACCTGAAGGGATTCCTCCGAATGCAGCACAACTCCCCACAGCGAGTACTGCCTGTGCATTCTTTGCGAGCTCGGCAGTCATTTCCTTCATCGTAATCTCTTTTCCTTCATACTCACCGATCCTGCAATACAATCCATCCTCACCGGTGGGAACGGAACCGTCAACAATGAGCAGATATTTCTTGGGTATCTGCCGGGAGGTATCCTTCATAACCTTCACCACCGGCTCTCCCTGTCCAGCCATCAATACGGCATGGAACTTGAGGGAAACGTGTTTTCCAGGAAGCACCGGATCCACCAGTACATTCTGGATACTTGGATTGATCGCATTCAAAAGCGACACAGAACAGCCAGAACAAGCAGCTCCTGCAATCCATATTGCCGGATATTCAACAACTTTTGAAGACACTGTTATCCTCCTTACTCCTCAGTGCGTGATGAACGAGGATGTTATTTCCTCAGGATTTAAACTGGCACTTCATTCCAGTATGATATTTAAAATACCCAGAATGCACACATCGTTTTGCTGAAAACTGATTCGATACTCGGAGCATCGGTAGGACACACGTCCTGGAAATTATTTGCACACTTGCATTCGCACGAGCGAGCCTTTTTTACCTCTTCATTATCATGATTTTTATCATGATTCATTACAGGAGGGATTGAAAACTCTTGTCTCACCCTTGCATGTATAGTCTATTTTGTTTAAAAATTCACAATAATTCGGGATAGATTATAAGGCTCGACTCCTCCCTTGTCAAGTGAAAAAGTGTGAAAAGAATGCCGCGAGCACTGGACAACATGCAGTCAGTAATTTTTCAAGAACTTGGAACAGACCCCTGTAGAATTGAACCCCCCGGACAAGGGAAGAGGAAAAATAGTGAATGATCTGCACCTTCTCGAACATGATGGCGAGAACGAGCACGAGCGCAAAGAGGGAACAGAGAAAAATGAATACGAGAGATGCAAAGTAGCCGTATCTTGCAAGATCAGGTTGATAAATCTGGACATAATGGACAGTTGCAAGAAGGTGAAATGCAAGTGTGAGACCGAAAAGAAAGTAGAAGACGAATCGGAAATAAGAGAGCGAAAAAAAAAGTGTGAGGAACTTGTACACGGCTATGAGCAGGACTGTGTACAGGGGGAGCGTATATGGAGCAAGTGCGATGAGGATATTCACTCTCTCTGTTCTTACATATCCACCACTTCTACTCATCGAAAAATGCTTTACCCTGACACCGCTGAGCCACGCAAACAGTACATGTGAGAGCTCATGCTCCAGAAGATAGCTTTTCACTGGTGGACCGAAGAGAAAAAACACGCCTCCCAATACCACAAAGCCTGCTCCAGCAACCAGCATTTCCACACTGACAGAGCGATATTTCGAGAACAGGACTGGCAGACCGATGATGAGAGCAAGACAAAAGGGAAGAACCGCAATGGAAATTAAAAAGAAAAGAAACTTCAAGAAACTGTTACTTTTTTTTGGCCTCAAGGATCTTCGCTAACATGTCCTGAGCTAATTTTGTTGCGGCAGGATCCTGATACTCGTTTATTACAACTCGAAAATATTTTTCGGCTCCTGTATAATCTTTTAACACAAAATAACAGAAAGCAATCTCATAGTAGGCCCACACCACTGCCTTTTGATTATCAGAATAATTCGTAATGATCGCTTCGTACGCTTCTATTGCCCTCCCATATTTTCTACCATCCCGCAAGGTCTGAGCAATTTTTTCGTAATCGGTGATTGAGAGCGGACTCCCATCTTCCTTGTAGAGCGCAACTTTTTTCGTTGCACAGGAAAAAAGGACAATACAGCTTATCACAAGAGTGAGAGTAACAAGAAGGTTCCCTAATCGCATCATCGATCCTTCATCTCCGACAGTGCATTTCAATCAATAGGAATAAATTTCATCTCTTATTGGAAGATTTCTTCGCAGCTCTTTTATAAAATTCTTTTCATCACCCATGGCATCATAATAACAACAGGAGTCCATTGTTCTTCTCACAATCGTAAAATACTTGTATATTTTTTCTTCTCCTGACTGCTTCTTCCACATGCCCATGTTGCACCGTACCCTGAGCACATAGGAGGTTGTCTGACCAACCTGCTGCTTGAATAACACACAGTGTGAACAGTTAGCACAGTAGATTTTGCCAGTAAAAGTTTCCTCTTTTTCAGAAGGATCTGTAAACTCCATAACAACTCCAAAGAATGACTAAATATATCATACTTCGTGTTCGGAAACAATAAATTCCTCACATTTTTGAACCGCATGCAATAGTTCTTGACAGGGGGGTATTTTCATTTTACTTTTAATCGGTCGGGGGTGTAGCTCAGCTGGGAGAGCACTTGAATGGCATTCAAGGGGTCAGGGGTTCGAATCCCCTCACCTCCAATTCATTTTTTTTCACCATATCTTTCTCAATCTCCTGAAAATTTATCCCTCCATCACCCGTTTTCACCGAATAATGTGCTAAATTCTAACTTCGGAGCCTGTACGTCCTATTTTCTATTTATTTTTCAAACGTTCTATGTTAAACTCTTAATAAAGCCCCCCTTCTCATGGAGGTCAAAAGGTGAGTGAAAACGAAGAACTCGATCCGGAAATTGCTGAACTGCTCGGCGTAAACCGGGAAGAGGGAAAAAAGTTTTCTTTAAATCTTGAACAGCAGGAGACAGAAGGGAAGCTTATCAGGAAAACAGATCTTCGTCCCATAAATATCAGAAAAGTATATGCAGACAAACATATGTATCAGAGGATTATAGGAGAAGCAGGGGAACATGGACAAAGAGTCCACGAATTAATTACCAATTTCTCAAAAGCAGTCGAGAAAGACGAAAAATCGATGTACAGAGAAAAGCTAATTCCTGCATATTGGAATATGCTCTCCGCACTTATCGATACTTATTTCGAAAATCTCACCGATGAAAAGCTTGCACTCTACCGGTATGGGCTTTTAAACAGCCATTTTATCGATCAGACGCAGCGGGAGATCCTCCAAAAAATAAATGAATCTGAGAACACTTCAGACGATTTCTGTTACGTGGATGAATGGCTCCTTTTGATCGGGAACGGAACCATACGGCAGAGCGCGGTAGACGAAACGAAGAAGGTTGGAAAAAGTACTCCATCGGCCATGAAGGCACGCCTGGAGAGAAAGATCGGATCAAGGGATGCGGAGCTCTCCAATTTGCGTCAGAAGATAGAACAGCATCTCATGCTGGAGAAGACTCTGACGAGCAGTGTTTCGATTCTTTGCAGGCATGAAAAACTCCCCCAGTATAAGAATATCATCGCCCCATACAACGATGATCAAAAAAAGATAATCAGTGAAATACAGGACCTCTTACGATCCCTCGGCAGATCAAACAAGGACATTGAAGGTACGTTCAGAACCCTTCAGTCTCTGGAGGATGACATCAGCTCAATCGAGAAATCAGGTGCTGACCTGTCAGAGATTATAGACACAAAAACAGTAATGGAAGAGTTTGCCACCATCCGTCAGATGAATAAGATGACCGTCGGGAGGCAAGGGAATCATTTCCCCTTTATGATCAGGTCCTACCTTCCAAATTCAGACAGGGACATCTGCACCAAAGAAACTCTTTCGGCTGTCATTTCCGAAGTGGAGAGTGTAGACCCGGGAGTCTTTGTACGGAAATACAAACAGGAAGAGCATCGTATCGTACCCTACTTCATCATTGTGCCAAGTTATGGCAACTACGGTATATGCTGGGAACCCTTCGATAAGATGAATAAGGCTACTGGGAAGGGGAGAATAGCAGTTCCCCTGTATCCGAAAGACCTGAAAAATGCTGTGCTCTATGCACTGGGAGATATGCGTTGGCAGATTGCGAAAGAAAAAGCGCTTCACTACTGGATGGAAGAAGGAATTACGGGAAATTACTACGACTACTTTCAGGAGAACAAGCTGAAAGGTGACCTGAAAGAATCCTTCATACAGGATTACATACTCTGGATAAAGTTCGAATCACAGGGTATGCAGAAATTGCATAAAGACGTGAGGGCCATCTTCTGGCGAAATATGCCTTTCCCGCAAGAACTCAAAGAGATGCTGAAAAACAGGGGATATTATTACTCTGACCTCTATAAAAAAGACCAGACACGAGCCATGTCGCGGGGGTATTGAGCCAATTTCAATCTAATATGAAATCCTTTAAATGACTGAAGTGCTCACGGATCTTTTTCAATGCTCTCATTTCGATCTGACGCACAGTCTCCGGGGAAATAGCGAGCTTCATCCCGATGTCTTTCAGTGTATTTTTCTCACCAGAGAAGAACGAGTATCGCATGAGGAGGACCTTTTTTTCCTTCTGTGTGAGTATTCTGAGCATCTCCAGCGTCCTTTCCTTCAGGTAATTTCTCATTACCATATAGTCAGGGTTGTACTTTGGATCTTCAACGATGTTCATCAAGGAGTAGCTATTATCATCGTGGGTTGACTCGATTGAAAGCACCTTGTCCGGCAACCGTAGAATACCTTCGATTTCTTCCTCATGCAATCGTGTTTCTTCGGCAATCTCTATCGCGTCAGGCTCTCTTCCGAAATCCTTTGAGAGCTTGTTTTGTGCCCTTGTGATTTTTCTCAACTTTTCTTCTTTTCTATGGGGAAGTCTGATCATCCGGCTCTTATTGGAGAGCGCACGTGCAATACTCTGTTTGATCCAGAAAGATGCGTAGGTGCTGAAACGAACATCCTTTTTGAAATCGAACTTATCAGCGGCCTTGATGAGCCCGAGATTCCCCTCCTGGATGAGATCCAAAAGATCCATCTCGTTGGAAAGATACCCCTTTGCGATTTTCACCACCAACCTGAGATTTGCTTTTATGAGTGTCTCCCTGGCCTTCTGGTCACCCTTTAGAATACGCCGGGAGAGCCCCTTCTCTTCCTCAGCGGTGAGTAATCTATCTCCACCGAGCTGCATCAAATATGCGCTCAGGTTGTTGGTGGTCGCTCTTTCTTCTGTCTTCGTCTTTACCATGGCATCCTCTCTGGTGAGATAATTGCAATATGGATGCCAATTATAATTTATCATACATCTATATAAATCTATGTATAGAAGGATTTATATGTTCATAAAAAATATCGTAAAATTATTGAAAAATTAATCGTATACTTAATTATAACTAATTTATACATTTGAATAACATTCCTGCAATTTTTACCAACGACGCGGTGAAGAAAGGTCAACTGCATTCCTGATCGACAAGCGAGATTTGTGATAGAGGTAACAAATTACTGTTTCTCTACTCGCATAAGAGCCTGACGCAGGGTAAACAGGAGAGTATTTACAGATGTAAACGACAGTTCTGCAGGAATTTTAATTCAATTGAAGGCGATTGCCATTGACGCAGAAATGATTGTATATAAAATCATACATGTCTACAAAACCGCTTTCACGGCCTCGATTGCAACCTCTAGTTGTCTTTCATCAGGTTCCTTTGTGGTAATTCTCTGTAAAAGAAGACCAGGTGCAATCAGAATCTTCACAAGAAGATTATTTTTGAACCTGTCTGAGAGCTTCAGCAGCTCGTAGGAAAGAGAAGCGATGAAGGGGAGTGCAACGAAAATATGGAGTGTAAGGGTAATCATCTTTCTGAATGCAAGTGGCAAATTGATAAAATCACTGTACAGCACCCGGAGAGAGACGGTTATAAGGGGAAACACCAGTATCGTGATGAAAAACACAAAGAAAAGAAAGGACGTGCCGCATCGGGGATGCATTGTCTTGAAGCTGATCACATGGTCAATCGTGAGCGGTCTGTCTGATTCGTAACAGAAAATCGTCTTATGTTCTGCACCATGGTACTGAAAGGTCCGTCGAATATCTTTCAGAAAAGATATGATAAAAAGATAGAGGAGAAACACTGCCATGCGTATCCCTCCTGCTACCACGTTAAAGAGAAAAGGAGTGTCCTTTTCAACCAAGCCGAGGTAATGCGTGGATAGATTGGGAAGGATCATAAAAAGCCCGATACCCAACAGAAGAGCCGGAACGAGCCCGAATACCATGAACAAACCGGAGCTCCCCTTTGACTTCTTCTTTCCTTCTTCTTCAGGAAGGGCAGCTTCTGCGGAGTAGAGTAAAGATTTCAATCCAAGAACGAGATTTTCCACCAGAGCAGTAATCCCTCTCACGAAAGGAGATCGTAGCAATTTGATCCTTTGCGCCGGGCTGTTCAGTGTTTTCTTCACAACATCAATTGTTCCATCCTGTTTTCGCAGCGCGATGGAGTAGACGTATCTGTTTCTTATCATCACTCCTTCAATGACTGCCTGACCACCGATGTGAGTCTTTTCCATTTTCGTCTCACCTGTTTCAGATGAATTTCATCCTCGTATCTATTCCTCACCTGGACAGAACACCAAGCAGTATTGGCTTCCCATCCAGAAACATGAATCACGTTCCGGAGATTACTGAAGGGAGGATCAGTGCTCAGGACTTGATATTGTACTTCTTCCTGAACCGTTCAATTCTTCCGGCGGTATCCACGAGCTTTTGCTTGCCCGTGAAGAATGGATGGCAGGCGGAACAGATCTCAACATGTGTGAGGGGGACTGTTGATTTTGTCTCGATTTTATTTCCGCATGCGCATGTAATAACCACCGGTTTATAATCTGGATGAATTTCTTTTTTCATCTGTATAATCCACTCCTTTGCCACAGTAAATATAGTACAATTTATATTTTTTCCCAAATAAAATCATGCAGAATTGTTCATCGATCGCAGAAAAGCAGCATTGCTCTTTGTTGCTTTCATTTTCTCGAGGAGGAGCTCCATCACCTCGAGCTCATCCATCGGATGGAGAACCTTTCTGAGAACCCAGAGCTTCTGCTGTTCTTCCTCCGAAAGCAGCAGTTCCTCTTTCCGTGTTCCTGACTTCCATACGTCGATTGCAGGAAAAATTCTTCTCTCAACCAGCCGCCTGTCAAGATGGATCTCCATGTTTCCCGTGCCTTTGAACTCCTCGAAAATAACCTCATCCATTCTGCTCCCCGTATCGATGAGGGCGGTTGCAAGAATCGTAAGGCTACCTCCTTCCTCGATATTCCGTGCAGCTCCGAAGAAACGCTTTGGCTTGTGCAGAGCATTTGAGTCGACTCCGCCGGAGAGAATCTTCCCGGAAGTCGGAACCACCTGGTTGTAGGCTCTCGCGAGCCGCGTAATGCTGTCGAGGAGTATTACAACATCCCGTCTGTGCTCTACGAGCCGCTTTGCCTTCTCAATGACCATCTCGGCTACCTGAACGTGTCGTGCCGCAGGCTCATCGAAGGTAGAACTGATCACCTCGCCATTCACATTCCTCTGCATGTCTGTGACCTCTTCTGGCCGTTCATCGATAAGCAGAACGATGAGCACGATCTCGGGATGATTCGTAGTGATTGAATTCGCTATCTGCTGTATCAATATTGTCTTGCCAGTCCTCGGCGGGGCAACGATCAGCCCTCTCTGCCCCTTTCCTATCGGTGTAAAGAGGTTCACGACTCTCATGGAAATGTTATCAGAACTGGTCTCAAGATTGATGCGTTCATCAGGATACAAAGGCGTAAGATTATCAAACAAAATCCTTCTCTGCGCCACTTCCGGATCTTCAAAATTCACCGCCTCGACCCGTAAAAGCGCAAAAAATCGCTCGTTTTCCTTTGGAGGTCTTACCTGACCAGAGACGGTGTCTCCAGTCTTCAAACCGAAAAGCCGGATCTGCGAAGGGGAAACATAGATGTCGTCCGGACCGGGAAGATAATTATAGCTTGGAGAGCGAAGAAATCCATACCCATCCTGAAGTATCTCGAGCACACCTGAAGCAAAAATAAGTCCATGTTTTTCGGTCTGTGCCTGGAGAATTCCAAAAATGAGGTCCTGCTTTTTCATCCTGCTGGTGCCCTCTATGTTGAATTCTCTGGCAAGAGCGGACAACTCCGATATGGTCATGTTTGTCAGCTCGTTGATGTTCAGCTTTATGAAGTTAATTTTCTTTTTCTCTTCTACCTTTTTCTTCGACTTCTTTATGATCGCAACCTTTCCATTCTCCGATTCCCGTTCAACTTCCACCTCCACGTCGGGCTGGAACTGAGAAGGCACCACCGGATCTGATTCGAACTCCTGTTCTGCAAAGGAGCTTTCTTCAGTTTCCTCCTCCATTCCGCTTTCCTGATAGTCGTTGTGAAAGTACAGATCATCGTTGCTCTCATTTACTTGTTCTTCTGGATGCATAGCTACTCCATTTCAGTAAAGGATCAATGTATGTAAAAAGTAACAGGATTTGCTCCTTGGGTTTCGCGTAAAACGATTTCACACGACAGGAACTGTTCAGACATTCATCAGGCATTCGCCCCTCATACAACTCTTGCTGATGAAAAAGTATGCAGGGTGAAATACAACGCTTATCAACTTCCTTTTCCTGTTTTTCCCCTCACTTTTCCATGAAAGGAAAGTGGACCTCTTCATGGGCACGAAAAAGTTGCTCACAGGAATTGTAAAGTGCCTTACAATTACTCACGTTCAGAAGATCATAATCCCTTGTGGCCACTCAAAGAGGTATATAAAAAGCAGATTGACGGTATGTCGTTACAATTAAAAAGGTAAATCAATATTCCTGTGCTGTCAATAAAAAAATTACTCATTTTTATCTAAATCTTTTATTTTTTCGAGCTGTTCGGTGAGATCTTCAACAAGAGGTTTTACCTCATACTCGAGCTCATCCCCTACGGTAATCATATCGCCATTTTTAAATGCATTCTCTATTTCTTTCAGTCTTTCGGCAAGACTTCCAAAAAGTTCCTCATGGAAAAGGTTGAATTTATCCCTGGTTGTAATGGCAGTGATATAAATTATCTCATCCAGAAGCTCGATGAGGAAATACAACATATTCAGGGCTTTCAAATCTTCTCCTATCTGTAATAAACGACCTGTCTCTTCAAATTTCTCTATTGAGCTTTTACAGAGCATATGAAGATCAGAGTAGATTGTTCCGAGATAGGAGTCCATCCTGGATTTTTCTATGGATACAAAGGACGATTGGTTTTTCACCACAGCCCATTTGAATATTTTTGGTATGAGGTTGAGAAAATTTCGAAGCACACAGCTGAGGTTCTTGACACCCTCGTCATCCAGATACCTTTTCTCATATTCCCCGATGAATTCACAGATCTGCGCAAGCACATCGGAAAGGGCGTTTCCCTCGGGATCGAGTACCACGATGCTTTTTATTTTGAGCATACTGAGCGAGTTGAGAGTACCCTCGTAAATCAATTTTAATCCTTCAATAATAATTTCGTGAGAACGCAAGAAGTCGGCCTTCAGATGCTCGTCCAAAATTGTATTGATGTACTCACTGACCGTAACGAGAGTGTGAAAGGCGAGCTCCGTCTGGCTTGATGTGATGATTCTCATCACCCTGATATCTGCCAGACGGCGTTGAAACTCATTGGAGGTGTAGTCGAGCGGGATTTCCCTGTCATCCAACGCAATCGATTCAATCACATTTCCCGCAGTCACGATGCTGCTTTCCACATTCCGCACCACATCGCCCACATTTTCCTCATTTTCGAGTGTATAGTTGATCTTTTCATTATTTATGAGAAGAACCTCCATTCCCAATGTCCTCCGGTATTATTTCTGAAACCCTTTTGAAAAATTGTCTATTCGTTTCTGAGTCTGTTCGAGCTCGTTCACTGCCTGCTGCATCTGTATAAAATCACTTTCCAGCTTCTTTCTGTATTCTTCAAGATGCTCCTTCCAGTCTTCGATGTTCTCTTCCTGTTCCCGAATATTCGTCTCTGTTGTGGTGATTCGGTAAGGAATGATGCCTCCACGTGGATTCGTGTAGGCCTTTAGCGTCCTCGAAAGCTCGTAAGCAACTCCGGTATCCACCACGACGTCATTGTTGGTGTCAGAACCAAAGAGCTGCTTGATAGATTCCGGGAATCTTTCGAAGGCTTTTACGAACCTGTCTTCATCAACCTGGAGATATCCACCCTTTATATCCTCCCATCTTGATCCTGCTGAACCCATTGAGATTCCTATCTGTGCGAGGAGTGAGAGCTCTCGCCCTCTCTCGGTCGGGTACGGGTTCATCATGATCTTCTGAAGCTTATTCTTCAGACCCATAACCGTTATGTCACCCGTGAGCGAGCCGGCTTCACTTCTTTCATCAAGTTTTCCGCTTGATATGACTTTTGTTTCTTCATTAACGTATTTTATCAGTTCATTGTATTTCTCAATTAAGGCGACAATCTTCTTCGTAATCTTTTCATAATCCCTGTCCACGGTCAGATCGATTCCTTCCGGGCTTGCACGCAGCAGTTTCAGGGTTACCCCTTTTAATGCATCATCGATTTCATTTGAGTCTCTCTGGATTTTCACTCCATCTATGTATGCTATGGCGTCCTGAGAAGCTTGAATCAGATGCTTCGGCGCAAGTCCTGCCCTGGCAGCCATGTCTTCAATTACAACATCTTGATACTCAATCCTCTTTCCGGTGTTCTTGTTCACAAATACTATTCTGTCAACCGTCTCACCCTGAGGGACAATATCAGTAAGCCGAAAACTATATTCTTTGAACTGATCGCTCAGATCTTTCATCTCCCCTGTCCCGGCGATGCCTTCCTCTGTTCCCATGCCCAGCACCCTGTTGTCAACAACGACCTTCTTTTCCACCTTCTTTACCGGTCGCTCGATCCTGCTCACCGGATCGCCTCCCTCGATCTCAATGTCTTTCACAGTAACTCTTCCGATACTCCTCAGATCAGGCCACTTTTCAGGCACTTTCTCGAGTTCCAGTTCCTCAAGATCAACCGCTCTTACCTTGACTTTGAGAAGAAGGTTCGGCTGCGAAGTGATCTGCCTGTCAAGAAGAAGCTCCACACTGTTTTCCGGTTCGAGCTGGAGTATATCTTCCTGCAGCTCATACTGCGCCTTCTCCTCAACCGGTTTCAGTTTTTCGGGTCGCAATTCAGTGTTCACACTGAATTCCGCTTTCTCTTCGAACAGACCGATCTCCTGCAAAAATTCCGAGGTGGTCGGATCGGCAGGTACGAGACGGTTTTTTTCTCCTGTTTTTCTTGTTTCCAGAATAAGAACGGAAGTCTCGTCAGTGTCCTTCGCTACCTTTGCGAGCAGCTGATCCCCGGCTTGTCTGTTGATCGCTTCTGCAAGTTTTTCGATGCTTCCCCCATTGAAGTTTATCTCAACGAGTGCTTCACCCTCAGGCGGTGCTCCTGAAGGTTCCCCAACCCGAAGTCTTAAGAGAATTCTTTCGAATATCTGTTTACTCTGCAAGGGATCGGAGATCATTCGCTCATTTTTTGCGATTTGCTCAATCATAACTTTTGAACTGGTTGGCTCTGCAACACGGGAGGCAGTTGCAACGAGTACGTCTTCATTGCTCGAAAATGCGATCTTGTCATCGAAGGGTGAACGAAAGCCGTAGAGATCCTCAGCCGACTCCTGGAGGCTGTTTATCTTGTTACTGAGAGTAACCCAGCTGCTCTTTTCCTTATTGAGGAGACCCTTGGTTTCTTCCAAACGGTCGAGCTTTTTACTCTCAACCTTCACAAGTTTGTCAATAATTCCTTTGACATCAATGTTACTCGAAGAAACGCCGGGAAGATTGATATCAGACATGAGGTATCCTCGGAGCCACCTCCAGAGGCGTTATCTCTCCTCATCGACAAGGAGCCCCACCATCTCCTGAATTTTCGCAGCGAGTTCTATGATCTGCTCCGGAGGTATTTCCTTTATCACCTTATCGGTCTCTGTGTCGATTACCTTTACCATAATCCTGTGTGTATCCTCATCGACTTTGAACTCGAGTCTGCGGTTGAAGATATCACCCGCTTTTTTCAGTTTATCGATTGCATCGTTGAGGAATGGCGCCTCATGCAGAAACTGAGGCCCCACCTCCGTCTGACTCGACGTGGTACCTGGAAGTGCTCGCGCAGCGGTTGTATCCTTTCTTTTATCATTTCGCAACGGATACACAGCGGGATCAAATCTTGCCCCTACTGCATCAATGTCCATGAGCATTCCCTCCTTGAAACGGGATAAAAAACTGATAATAATTCCTGCGGCCCCCTAGGGCCGCAGTTATGTGATCGGTATACGTTCCCTAATCCAGCAACCTCATTACAGACTGGGGCTTCAAATTGGCCTGCGTGAGCATCGCAACGCCTGCATCCTGGAGAATCTTCAGTCGCATGAAGTTTACGACTTCAGCCGCCATGTCAGTATCCCTTATCCGCGATTCAGCCGCCTGAAGGTTTTCTGCCGCCACTGCAAGACCAGAAACCACATGTTCAAGCCTGTTCTGTATTGCTCCAAAGGTGGCCCTCTGCCGGGAGACGACGTCCACTGCAGTGTCAACCCTGCGGAGCGCAGCGTTTGCCGAGGACACTGTGGACATGGATATCCCGGAGACCCCTATGGCTCCGGCTGTCATAGTTTTCATGGCAACCATGATTTTTTGATCCGGATTGGGTCCGACCTGGAATGTGAAATTCGGGTTCGAACCGTCCAGGATCTTGAACCTGTTGAACTCGGTGGTCTCAGCAATACGGTTGATCTCCTGAACCAGCTGGGAGACCTCGACCTGTATGAGACTTCGATCCTGCTCAGAGTAAATGGCATTGGCAGACTGCACGGAAAGCTCCCTCAACCGGTGAAGAATCGAGTGATCTTCCTGCAGTGCCCCTTCTGCGGTCTGAATGAAAGAAATACTGTCAAGGGCGTTTCTCTGCGCCTGGCTCAATCCTCTTATCTGGGATCTCAGCGTTTCCGATACCGCCAATCCTGAAGCGTCATCACCTGCTCTGTTTATCCGCATACCGGACGCAAGCTTCTCGATGGACTTCGAAATCTCTCTCTCAGTCCTCGCCAGAACCCGGGTTGAAAACAAAGCGGATATATTGTGGTTAATGATCATACTCTATCTCCTCCCTCCATAGAGATACATGCCGGAAGTTCCATTTCCGACTCAAGAAGTATATTCCCGGCTGTACAGCACAGTACTCGAAGAGACGGGAAACCGATCACAAGGATCTCCTTTCCCGTGCTGTACCACACTGTACTCTAAGGATGTAGTATGATCTGACGGATGGCGACTGGATTAGGTACCCTTTCACTACCCTCCTGCTACCACGAGAGGAGCTGCAGAACGGACTGCGGCTTCAGGTTTGCCTGAGCGAGCATAGCAGTACCTGCCTGCACCAGAATCGAATCCTTCACGAATTCGACCATCTGCTCGGCCATATCCGTGTCCCGGATCAGAGACTCGGCTGCCTGCATATTCTCTGCTCCAACCAGCACTCCCTTCACCGCCTGCTCGAAGCGGTTTTGATATGCTCCCAGATCCGCCCGCTGTCGTGAAATCCTGGTCAGCGCCTGATCCACAACTCCAATCGCCATATTCGCCCCCCCTGGTGTCGAAATGCTGATTGATCTGCCCTCGACCTTCAATCCCAGAGCTTCTGCAGTCATCGTACCGATGTAGGCTTTCTCCCGCTGATCCATGTTGGCACCGATGTGGAACCACATAGAGGCAGTAGGTGCTCCTCCCATTGCAGGATTTGCAAACGCACCGGTGAGCATGTTGTAGCCGTTGAACTGGGCATGTGAAGCAACCCGATTTACTTCGTCCACGAGCTGAGAAACTTCGACCTGTATCTGCATTCGGTCCTCTGCAGTGTAGATACCGTTGGCAGCCTGCACTGCGAGTTCCCTGATCCTGTGCATGATGTCCTGACTTTCCTGCAGATACCCTTCTGTGGTCTGGATGAAGGAGATCCCGTTTTCAATGTTCCGTGCTGCTTGCTTCAATCCCCTTATCTGCGACCTGAGTTTCTCGGAAACGGCAAGGCCCGATGCATCGTCCCCTGCACGCACGATACGCTCCCCGGACGAGAGCTTCTCAATGTCCTTGTCCAGGCTCCAGGTCTTGAACTTCAAGATCCTGTTGGCGAAAATGGCGCTCATATTGTGGTTGATGATCATGCATCTACCCTCCTTGATTGTTCCCATGCCTCCCTTGCATGAGGTTTTTTTCCAAGGTTCTCTCCTTGAAGAAGCTTCCTCAAATCGGCGGAAATGGGACCGACACGCGCTTGGGCTCCCTCTCCTTCACCGTCAAATCCTCTCGAGCGGCAGATGACGGTCTATCTCTTTGAGACCAGCAACCAAAATTAGGCCCCATTCGGGTGCAGCGAGACCCTCGGGACCTGTAAGACACGATGGCCCGGCTCATCAGCCCTGGAGGAAATGGGCATCGGCGACCCAACATGCCCCAGATTCGCAGGACCCCTGGGACCTAAAATAGGTTGCTGGCACAAACACACAACCAAGGATAGGAATGATAATCATCTCCACAGGGGGGTAGATGTAGTTCTGTCAAAGATCAAGTATTCCTTTAACGGAATAACTGCAACACGCTCTGCGGCATAAGATTCGCCTGGGCGAGCATCGCAGTTCCTGATTGTACGAGTATCTGATTCTTCGTGAAGTCCACCATCTGTTCTGCAATGTCAGCATCTCTTATTCTTGATTCAGATGCCTGCAGGTTTTCGTAGCCTGACAAGAGTCCCTTTGCAGCATATTCGAGCCTCGTCTGGTAGGCCCCGAGGTCTGCCCGCTGCTTCGACACTTCCATGAGAGCCTGGTCAACCGATCCGATGGTCCTGTTTGCTTTCTCCGGTGTTGAGATGGAAACCGTGGAACCGGTTGAAATCTGCCGCATCCTGAGCCCGCGGGCTGTCATAGTCCCGATAAACACCTGCTCCCGCTGGTCCATGTTCGCACCGATATGAAACCACATGGACGCTGTCGGTGTGTTTTCCCCCAGGGGTCTTGCAAAACGCCCGGTAAGCATGTTCATACCGTTGAACTGGGCATGTGAAGCGACTCTGTCGATCTCATCGACGAGCTGGGAAACCTCCACCTGAATCTGCATTCTGTCCTCATCCGTGTAAATGCCATTGGAAGCCTGTACCGCAAGCTCCCTGACTCTCTGCAAAATGTCCTGAATCTCCTGGAGGTACCCTTCAGTGGTCTGGATGAAGGAGATGCCATCCTCGGCATTCCTTTCGGCTCGCCGCATGCCTCTGATCTGGGATCGCATTTTTTCAGAAACAGCAAGTCCAGATGCATCGTCACCGGCGCGGTTGATCCTCATTCCTGAGGAGAGTTTCTCGATGTCCTTCTGAACTTCCCAGTTCTGGAATTTGAGAACCCGGTTTGCAAAGATGGCGCTCAAATTGTGGTTGATAATCATCTTTTCCTCCTTGAAATGTTGCTCCGGCATTCCGTGCGGGTCTGGCATCCGGTGCCGGACAGCATCACTGCCGGCCCGTCATCTCTGACGGGACCCGTCATCCGTGACGGAAAAGAAAGAAATTTATCGTTCTCAGGTGATTTATCTCTCAATAAATTTGATTTGAGTACGATAAATAAAAGTGGAATGAGTGGGCATCACCTCCTTGCGTGGCGTATTCTAAAAACGTCCGTGTTTTTAGAGTTCCTGTCCCTCTCTCTGTGAGAAGAGAAGGGAGAAGAGTAAAAGTGGCTCACCACCTCCCTTTTCTGATCTCTAAGAGATTTCCTCTTTCACATCATCGGAGAAATAACTTGAAAACTTTAGCGAAAAAATGAATACCTTTGACAGGGAGAAAAGGCGTAATAAGAAGGCTCCATTTTATGTGAAATGAAGAGTGCTTCGGGGACTCAGAAAGTCGAAGAGAACCGGGAGCTCCGAAAATCAGAGATTCAGATCCACATAATCTCCAGTCTGCACATAGACGGCTCCCTCACAGATGTGGGTTGAGTGGTCGGCGATTCTCTCCAGCCGTCTGCAGATGAACAGCAGCGTCAAAGCCTGGTGGATCTTCTGGGGGTCCTTCTGCATGATTTCAAGGAGGTGTCCAAAAAGCTCTGCATAGATACGGTCGACCTCCTTGTCTCTCTTGCTTATCTCCTCTGCAGTTTTGGTGTCGAGAGTCACGAATACATCCATTGAGTCTTTGAGCATGCCTGTTGCAATCGCTGCAATACGCTGGATGTTCACAAGAGGCTTCGGAAAGTTTTCCTCGGCAAGTATGAGGGTGCTCTTTGAAACATGCACCGCGTTGTCTGCAATTCTTTCCAGTGTGTGGCTGGTCCGCATGGAGTTCAGTATAAACCGCAGGTCCCGTGCGACTGGCTGCTCTTCTGCGATGAGCACTGCGCACCTGTCGTCGATCCGTAGCTCCGACTGGTTGATACGCGGGTCCTGTTCGATGATCTTACGGGCGAGGTTTACATCCTTGCTGATATAGGCCTGAATGGATCCCTCGAGTGCCTTCAAAACGACCGCGCCCATTTCAATTATCTGTCTCTGAAGCTTATCGAGCTCTTCATTAAAGTGAAGACGAACAGCCATTGTAGCGCACCTCCTCAACCGAATCGACCTGATATGTAATCTTCGGTTCGTTTGTCCTTTGGATGGAGAAAAATCTGATCTGTCGGACCGACCTCGATGATTTCACCCACGAGAAAAAACGCCGTTGTGTGGGAAATCCGGCCCGCCTGCTGCATGTTGTGCGTCACGATGATGATGGTGTAGTTATTTTTCAGCTCGTATATGAGATCCTCGATCTTCGCGGTGGAAATGGGATCCAGGGCAGAGGTGGGCTCGTCCATCAGTATCACGTCCGGCTCGACTGCGAGCACACGTGCGATACAGAGCCTCTGCTGTTGGCCGCCGGAAAGCCCCAGGGCTGGCTGATGAAGGCGGTCCTTCACCTCTTCCCAGAGCACCGCCCGCTTCAGGCTTCTCTCTACTATTTCGTTGAGCGTAGATTTTCTCCGAATACCGTGCACCCGGGGACCGTAGGCGACGTTGTCATACACGCTCATGGGAAAGGGGTTGGGTTTCTGAAACACCATTCCAATCTTCTTTCTGAGCTCTGTGACATCGAACTCTCTGTAGATGTCTATCCCCTCATAGTAGACCTTTCCCTCTACTCGCGCGTAGTCGATGAGGTCGTTCATGCGGTCAATGGTTTTCAAAAAAGTCGATTTTCCGCATCCCGAGGGCCCGATGAAGGCAGTCACTCTATTGGCAGCGATATCGATGCTCACGTTTTTCAGAGCGTGAATATCCCCGTAATAGAAATCGAGGTTGACTGTGCTGATTTTCCATTTATTTTCAGAGCTCCCGTTCATGGGCTGCCCCCATCTTGTTTAAAATAGTAATTTCCATAGCCGATTTCAACCTTTTGCCGTTGCCATTCGCGTCATCCGGCCAACGAGTTTATTGGTAGTATAGTTGACAATCAATATGACCGCGATCAGAATCGTCCCGGTCGCAAAAGCACGCTCGAAGGATATCCCCTCTTTGACCAGGATGTAGAGGTGCACGGAGAGCGTCCGGGCAGATGAGGTGAGGTCTCGTGCCAGCCGGTAGTCCGTCCCCATGGTAAAGAGCAATGCTGCGGTTTCCCCAATTGC
>Ga0180438_10003451_pt1 | contig 23948 bp, 27 predicted proteins | sample SS_ome_12_FD_132455 | JGI IMG/M metagenome (GOLD analysis project Ga0180438, IMG submission 132455) | Hypersaline lake sediment archaeal communities from the Salton Sea, California, USA - SS_3_D_2 metaG | ecosystem: Environmental > Aquatic > Non-marine Saline and Alkaline > Hypersaline >...
TCTTCTGACTTCACAGTCCTCGGCGAGTAAAACACCCTGAGATCCTTGAGCAGATTTTCCAGTCTCAAGACCTCGTCTGCGATGATTTTCAATTTTTTGAGTGTTTTCTCATCCCTCGCTTGATTGATCAACTGACGGGCGAATCCGCCGATCAACACGAGCGGGTTTTTGATCTCGTGGTTGATCTCTGCCACAACCTGGCCCAGAGCTGCAAGGCGCTCCGATCGGATCATGCGCTCTTGAAGGGCTTTTGTTTCCGTGAGATCCCGGACAATAGCGGTGAAGTACAGTTTGCCTTCCACCTCCGATACGGAAAAAGAAATCCTTGCCGGGAAGGTCTCGCCGCTCTTGCGCGTTGCCGTGATCTCGGTCGCGTGGCCGATCCGTCTGGGGGCCCTCGTCCTGATGTAGCGCTGTACCGCTTTGCGGTGATCCCGACTACAGGCGGGGGCCATGATCACATCGAGGTCGCGGCCGATCACCTCTTCTCGGCTGTAACCAAAAATCCTTTCCGCCGCCTTGTTAAAGTGGAGGACCTTGTGGTTTTGATCTATGGTAACAAAAGCCTCGTTGGTGTTTTCAACAGCACCCTCCAAGATGGCAATATGCTTCTTTTCTTCATAGCACGCGTTCATGTTAAGCCTGTTGCCTTAAACCCTAATGGTACATTTCCTATCTTTACAATATGATTAAAATTAAGCCCCCTCAGCGATTTTGCAATGGCCAGGGGGTGTGATTTTTTCACCACACCTCTCCGGACTCTTATTTGATTCTCTCCACGGAAAAAAAAGAGGAGGGGCGGATTTCCCCTCCTCCATGCAAGATAAGCCATAATGGGCTTTAGGCGGCTTCCAGTTTTTGCCGATCCGCCATATCCATGAGAACCCTCTCTCGGGCTTTGTCAATGCCGAGAGCCTTCCTCTTCTTGTCAATATGGGCAATCATCATTTGGGCCATCTCGTGGGGGTCTGGCGTAAATCCCCATTTTCCGAATCCCTGTTCCTCCAGCCCGCCAAAAAGGTACTTGTGGAACTTGGTCTCCTCGATAATGGGAAAGGTGACGCCGAAAACGGTGTAAACGCCGGATGCCACAAAATAATGGCCGATGGAAATCGCCTTTTCACTCATCCATTCCGGGGCTGCCCCTGCCACAGGCAGGTCGGCGATGCTGTCACCCAGGCCTCCCACGCGCACCATCTCAGCACAGGCGATGAGGATTCGGCTGTTGTCCACACAGGAGCCCAAGCCCAGAACGGGCGGCATGCCCACGGTTTCGCACACTTCCCTCAGACCCGCACCGGCCAAGTGGGCGGCTTCCGGCGTGTAAAGCCCCGCCTTGGCAAGGGCGATCTGGGAGCATCCTGTTTGAACCACCAGTACATCATTTTTGATCAGATCCTTCACCAGCTCGACGTGCACATAGTCCTGTTTGACACGCGGGTTCGTGCAACCTACCACGCCTGCAACACCCCGGATTCTTCCATTGATGATGTTGTCATTGAGAGGGGTGTAAGATGCCCTGAACGTCCCGCCCAGCATGTAGTTGATGTATTCATGGGAAAAGCCGTGAATTCCCATATTCCTGATGTTGGGAATCTCGATGGGCATTTTACGGTTCTTGAACCTTACAATGGCATTTTCCACAATCGCATCTGTGCACGCTCTCGGGGTGTGCTCGCGAAACTCAATATGCTCCACCCCTTCGATGTGGCACCGGGGATTTGTGGTGAAAAGCTTGGTGTCATAACACTCCGCCACCTTGGCCAATCCTTGCTTGATACATTGCACGTCCACTCCCATCGCATCCACGGCACCGGTAACCAAAATGGCCTCGGTGGACATGAAGTTCCCGGCATGGGGAATGCCGTGCCTGGATAGCATCTCAGCACCCGAGCAGCACATACCCACCAGGTTGATCCCTGCCGCCCCGGCATCCTTGGCCGCTTGAATCAGGCTCGGATCGTTGACCGAGTCCAGCATGGATTCGAAGAGATTCGGCTCGTGACCATGAATAATGATGTTGACATGATCCTCCTTGAGGCATCCCATGTTGACTTCCGTCCTTACAGGCGTGGGTGTTCCGTAGAGAATGTCCGAAATCTCCGTCGCCACCATGGATCCCCCCCAGCCATCTGCCAGAGCCGTACGGCTGCACTGCTTGGTGATATTTTCGTAGTGCTGGTCCACACCCATATGGGTCCGATGCATCAGCTCCATGATCTCCCGCATGGCGCCTCGGGGAACCACCCCGTGCTTTCTCCAGGTCTCGAGAGTCTTCTCGGGCACCCTTTGGGCAAAAGGAATTTCACCATCCACTTGGGTGTAGGTGCGTTCCAGCTCCTCATAGAGGGCCATTGCGATCTCTTTGAGTTCACGACCTTCGGTCTCGATCCCGATCTCCTTGGCCACCTCTTCGAGTTTGATCGGGTCCTTGATCGTGTAATCCTTAATCTTTCCGCTTACCACTTCCCTGAATAAATCCAGCATGCTCATGCCGTGATCCGTGTGCGCGGCCGCGCCGCTGGCCACCATCCTCGCAAAATTTCTGGCCTGAATCGTGTCCACGGTGGCCCCACAAACACCAACCCTTCCGTAGGGGTCCTTGGAATTCAGCCGGCAAGGGCCCATGGAGCAGTGCTTGCAACAGGCTGAATCAGCACCGATGGGGCAGGCCTTCATGGTTGCGGCGCGATGAAACGCCGTCTCAACGCCGTCTTTTTCAGCCTTTTTGAGCATCTGGGCTGTGGCGTCACAAATTGTAACGTCTTTGATGTTGAGTGATTTCTTTTCCACCTCTTTTGTCTTATCCATTAAGTTCCCTCCTTCATGGGTTGAAATGTTCTCCTCCATGGAGATTAGTAACTATTCCTAATTAAGAACCACATCAATGGGTCTCTTCCAAAAAGCGACAATGCCGTCCTTTCCGAACGAGAGCTGTATCAGCTCCCAGCCTTGAGCGCCTCTCTCATTCAAAATATCCTTCAGAACCCCCATCTGGTCGGATGGCAGTTCACTGAAATTGCATTCCCCGCTTTCGGAGCAGAAATAAACCAGCTGGTGAAACGCCTCAGCAGGGTGCTTGGTGATTTCATATTCAAATTGCGCCATACCTTAATCCTCCCAGAAAGACGTTGGTGCCTTGATGATCAAGCCGCCTTCGAGCGGACGTCACCTCAAAAAAACGTTTGCCTTCTCCAGTCCGCAGGACCTACCGACCGCAATCCTTTGCATTCCCGCAAAATCCTCTCCCTCGGCATTCGCATGGAGACATGCAAAGTCGCGGAAGTGCCGGTTTGCTTCCATTCAGGCCTTGAATAGGGCCAGAACGTTTTCCAAAACGGGCTTCGCTAGGCTGCCGCTTCAGGGGTGCACTGGCTGAAGTCGATGGGCTCACCACAGCCGGAACATTTGTGCTTTTTTTCAAACTCGTCCGAAAAGATCTCTTTCTCTTTCCCACACTTGGGGCACTTGCAAACGAAAGACTTCAGATGTTTGACTTGTTCAAATCCAGGACAATGTTGGGGTGTTGTCATGGGTCTCCTCCTTTCCTTTCTCTCTGACGGGTTCGTGTCAGGGGGCCGCAAATGGATCCAGGCATCCCCTAACTGATATCGGTCACCTGAAATCCTTTTCTCTTGAGGTCCTCTGTTGCTTCACCGGCATCTTTTGCTTTCACTCTCAAAATCAAGAACCAGTCTCCTTTGTCGGATTTGGGAATGCTCATAATGCTCAGGATAGGAATATCGTGGCTGTCCAGAATTTCTACAAGATTCTTGATGAAACCGATGCGCTTTCCTGTAGCGTGAATGGTGATCCGCGTGCTGTCCCGCTCGTCTACCCCTAAAGCTTTAATCACCATCCCGGAGATGTCCGATTCCGTGATAATTCCCACCAACTCACCGTTCTCCAGAACCGGAAAAGCACCGATGCCGTGTTTCTTTCCCAGCCAAATCGCTTCCTCAACAGGCATATCCGGAGAAACGGTCATGGGTTTCCCCACCATGATGTCACCCACGGTCATCTTTGATATGAGATAGTTCAGTTCGTAAACACTGAGGCTAGTTGCCTCGGACGGCGAGGCGTCTCGGATCATAGCCCGGGTCACGAGCCCCACGAATTTGCCATTCCTGGTAACCGGTAAGCGCTTGATGTTATTGTGCTTCATCGTTTCCAGGGCCGCCATGATCGGGGTGTTTACATCCACCCGTATGACGTCCGTCTTCATGCAGTCTCTGATTCTCATCCTTTCAACCCCTCCGTGGCGAATAAGACGGTCAGCCCATTTTTTTAGCAATCTGTTTGCCGTAGTCCTGGGCCATCTGGGTGCCGCCACCCAAAGAGGCCGATTTGAGCCTCAGGGGCCCGCTGACCAGGTTCATCTTGAAAATGTTTTTCATGGTGTCAAAAATGCGGTCAGGCGCTTCACCGCTCCACCCAAAGGCGCCGAAGGAACCACCCACCTTGCCTTCCAGGTTTGCCTTCTCAGCCAAGAAAAGCATGGTCTTCATGCCCTGCATCATCTCGCCGTGGTATGTGGCGGACCCGAAAACATAGGTGTCGTAGCCCTCGAGATCACTTTCTTTCTTGATGCCGGTTACGTTGACCACATTGGCTTCATGGCCCTGCATGCGGATGCCTTCAGCAATGAGTTCCGCAATGTCTTTGGTTTCACCTGTTCTTGTGGAAAATACGATCAGTGCCTTTGCCATCCTGACCCTCCAGCTCAGAAAACAACCATCAACAAGAAATGCCCGGTCCCCCTCAGTCGGCCTCCTCCTCTTCAACTGTGCCTTTGTGCTTGGTCCCGCACATGGGGCAGAGGATTTCAATCTCCTTCTCATCCCCTATGAACTTTTCCCGCAGTTTCTCGGGGCCCAGAAAGGTGACATCGCCGCACGCACAAGCCGGACATTCCGCCCTTACACGATACTTTCTCTTCGACATGGCTGAACCTCCCCTGCTAAATCATCTCAGTCTGCGGTCACTCCCCGTTTGACCGCATTCCGGAATATAGCATGATACGTCCAGAAATTCACACTTCTCCTTGCAGGACGGGCAGTCCTCAGGTGGCGTTTCAGCCGTCAGCGTATAACCGCACTTGTTACATTTCCATTCCGGCATTGGTTCATACCTCCTTTTTCCACGCATCAAAGGGAAAGCTCAGTGCCGGGCACCCAGAATGGGCCCGGGCACCAAGACATGGCTGTAAAACCATTTACGCTTTCCAAAGCCCGTGGATGTTACAGTATTCGCGGGCCGTAACCTGGGCCGCGTCGATCTTGAACGTGGCTTCAGGGGCGACGCCCGGTTTCAGAAAATAGCGATAAGCTGCTCCGTCCGCAATAACCTCGATCCACTCGATGTAGTGCTTCTCTTCCATGGGATGGGCAACGCTGCCCACTTTCACGGTGTAGCCGTCAGCGGTTTTTTCCAAAACCGGTACATGTTTTTCTTTGGCCGCATCAACCGTGTTCTCCTTGAATAGCTTCATGGGCTGCCCGCAGCAAACCAGTTCTCCTTTGCCGCCATGCAGGACTTCAACAATGTTGCCACACAGCTCACATTTGTAAATCTCCAACTTCTCTGCCATTTTAATCCCTCCTCAATCCTAGTGTTTGAAATGAGTGACCCGCCATGAAAGGGGCCGACGTTTTTAGACCAGCTTTTTCACGGCACCCAGTGCCGCATCATAATTGGGCTCCTCAGTAAGTTCTTTGACAAGCTCGACATATTGAATGACACCGTCACGATCCACCACAAAGACCCCCCTCGCAAGCAACCGCAGTTCCTTGATGAGCACACCGTAAGCGGTCCCAAAAGAGGCATCGCGATGATCGGACAGGGTGATGACCTTGTCCACCCCGGCCGCCCCGCACCAACGCTTTTGTGCAAAAGGCAAATCCATGCTGATAGTCAGGATGGCCACGTCGGAATCGAGATCACCGGCTTCCTGGTTAAACCGTCGCGTCTCCATATCGCAAACCGGTGTATCGAGTGAAGGAACAGATGCGATCACACAAACTTTGCCTTGGTACGATGAAAAGCGGACAGGCGAAAGATCATTGTCCAAGACTTCAAATTCGGGTGCTTTGTCACCCACGTTAAGTGCCGGCCCAAGGAGGGTCAGCGGGTTCCCCTTCATGGTAATTAACCCGGTGCGCTCTTCCATAAAACCTCCTTCTGAAAGCGGTCATTGTCTCTTTCTCCATGCGCTCTATTCCTTTTTCCCCTTCCCACCGATGCCCCCTTCTGAGCAGAACTCATCGGGCAAGAAAGCCTCCTTTTCTTGACATGCCCGGCAAAGCCCCAGAAATTCCAGCTTATGTCCGAATATGCCGTATTTGGTCAGGTGTCCTAGGGCATTTTCAAGGTCTTCCAGGGTGTCGTCCGAGGCTTCTATCGACGCATCCTCAATTTTGCCGCAACGGACGCAGGTGAGGTGGTAGTGGTCATGGGTGTTGCCGTCGAAACGCATCTGAGGCAGACCCGGCTCCAACTTGTGGATCAGACCGCTCGATGCGAGAATGTCCAAATTGCGATAGACCGTTCCCATGCTGATCCGTGGGAGCCTTTTTCTCACTCTTTCGTAGATCACATCCGCTGTGGGATGGGAGTGGTCCTTTTTCACTTCTTCCAGGATCACCCTCCGCTGACGGGTCATTCGATATTTCGACTCTTCAGTCAATAGCGGCTCCCCCTCGTTATCAGTAATGCTTCCTAATGTTAAACAAGGGAGAGCCCCTGTCAAGGGAATTGCACACCCTTCCAAGGTGTCGGTGTTGTAAACCCCGCCCAAGGTCGAACCCTCAAGCCTCTAATATGCCACTTTTTATTTGAAATATCTGGGAATTATGTTCCCTCAGCAGCGACCGAACCAGGCCCCGCAAGGGGCCGAAACATTTTCTTGCCCGCGCCGCAGATCGGACATTTCCAGTCGTCAGGCAATTCCTCGAACAGGGTCCCTTTGGGTATTTTGCCCTTCCTGTCACCCCTGTCAGGATCGTATATATAGCCGCAATTTATGGTCTGGCACTGCCACATATCCTCTGGTCTTGCCATCTGTGCTCTTTTCCTCTCTCAATTATGAGGTTTTGAAAAAGGCTTTTTTTACTGCACCACACACAGGACATTTCTCGGGCGCTTCTTTCTCGCAGGTGTAACCGCACACTGAGCAGACATAATAATCCACCTCTTCGAGCGTCTCGAGATTGCCCAGGGCCTTTTGATACAACGCAGCATGGACCTTTTCGACCTCGTTTGCATAGCTGAAGGTGCGCTCAGCCGCCTTGTTTCCTTCTTCTTTTGCAGCCTCAATCATGGCGGGATACATGGTCTTGAACTCATGGGTTTCCCCGGATATGGCCTCTTTGAGGTTTTCCGCTGTGCTGTTTATGCCGCCGAGGGCTCTCAAATGAGCGTGGGCGTGAACCGTTTCAGCCTCTGCAGCCGCCCTGAAAAGCTTCGCCACCTGTTTGAGCCCCTCTTTCTCCGCCTGCTTGGCAAAGGCAAGGTATCTTCGGTTGGCCTGAGATTCTCCTGCGAAAGCATCCCTGAGGTTCTGTTCTGACTTGCTCATCCTTCATCTCCTTTCTCTTTTCGTTGGACATGGCGCTTTTTGAAGTGATTTCCACTTACGCGCTCACGGCACTTAACATAAGGGAAAGAAAGCCGGGATGAAATGGGGTGAAGTGCGTATTTTTTCCAAAGAAAGACCTTATTCGGTGCCCATTGGAATTCAGGATTGTCCAAGAGTCTGGTACGGCGTTTCGCTTTAGTCTTTACAATCGCCATTCCGCCCTCACCCCCGCATCCAGTGCGGAGCAAGCTTTGCCCTCCCCCCCCTTGAGGGCATAAGCGCTATCTCAAAGACCCACGTGGACCCATCTTTGAGGGGGTATGATGCCTTTTCTGACGTGCCTGGCGGGAGGGCGCTGTCTTTTCATGACTTATCCATGGGGGAAGCCGCAGCCCTGAGCTTGCCGAAGGGAATGCGGAGGGGGCAGAACTCCCCCGTGGATAAGTCATTAGAAAAGACCAGCACGGGAGCCTCGGTACGAAAGAAAAGGCATCATTGGCCCCTTATTTTAGTGCTTATACCCCTTGAAGGATGGGCCTGCCGGGGGCGGGCAGGGTCTGGTAGAGGGTCCAGTGAAGGGTCATCGCCGTGACCCCGGAATTCGGGGTTTTTGATTGTTGTCGCCTCTTTCATGTTTATGTTCAGCATAGGCGGCTTATCAGCACAAGGGAGGCACACTGCTATGGCAAAGGCATCCGAACCAGACAGAGAGCACGATCATCCCAACCACCTCATCCACGAAAAGAGCCCTTATCTCTTACAACACGCCTATAACCCCGTGGATTGGTACCCTTGGGGAGACGAGGCTTTTGAAAAAGCGCGAAGAGAGAATAAGCCCGTCTTCCTCTCTATCGGCTACTCCACGTGCCACTGGTGCCACGTCATGGAAAAGGAGTCTTTCGAGGACCCTGAAGTGGCTCGCTTGATGAATCAAGCTTTTGTTTCCATCAAAGTGGATCGCGAAGAGAGGCCTGATCTGGACCACATCTACATGACGGTTGGTCAAATCATGACGGGGAGCGGCGGGTGGCCCTTGACCATCGTCATGACACCCGGGAAGGAGCCTTTCTTTGCAGGAACCTACATCCCGAAGGAAAGCCGCTTTGGCCGGGTGGGCATGCTGGAACTCGTTCCCAGAATCAAAGCCGTGTGGGACACCCGCCGGGGTGACGTTCTCCAATCGGCCGCGAGTATTACGAACGCGCTTCGGGGCCTGGAAAGTGAAACAGCCGGAGAGGAAATGGGTCTACCTGTGCTGGACAAGGCCTATGCCGAACTTGCGGAGCGCTTTGACGAAACATACGGCGGTTTCGGTCATGCACCCAAGTTCCCGACGCCTCACAATTTTCTCTTTCTCCTCCGATATTGGAAACGGACAGGAAAAAAAGAGGCTCTCAGCATGGTTGAAAAAACACTTCAGGAGATTCGCCTCGGCGGCGTTTACGACCAACTGGGCTTCGGCGTTCATCGCTACTCAACGGACCGCGAGTGGCTCGTGCCTCACTTCGAGAAAATGCTCTACGATCAGGCGATGCTCAGCCTCGCTGCCATGGAAGCCTTTCAAGCAACAGGCAAGGACCTCTACGCAAAAACAGCACAAGAGATTTTCGAGTACGTTTTGCGCGATATGCAATCGCCTCAAGGCGGTTTTTATTCCGCTGAAGATGCGGACAGCGAAGGGGTGGAGGGCAAATTTTATGTTTGGACTGAGGAGGAACTTCGGGAGGTTCTTGACAAAGAAGAGGCGGATATCCTCGTGCGGGTCTTTAATGTTCAAAAGGGTGGTAATTTCAGGGAAGAGGCCACAAGCAAGCCCACGGGCACCAACATCCTCTACCTTGGAATGACCGTCCCTGAGATCGCAGCCGAGCTGAAGATCCCCCTTCCGACACTTGAGAAGATCATGGAATCAGCGCGGCCCAAACTTTTCGACGTTCGCGAAAAGCGCGTTCACCCTCATAAGGACGACAAAATCTTAACCGACTGGAACGGCCTCATGATCGCTGCACTGGCCCAGGCCGCCCAGGTCTTTGGGGATTCCGCCTACGCCGAGGCAGCCGCTGCAGCCGCGGAATTTATTCTGAAGACCATGCGCAAGCCGGACGGACGTCTTCTCCATCGCTATCGAGACGGAGAGGCCGGGATCAACGCTCACCTCGATGATTACGCTTTTATGATCTGGGGATTGACCCGACTCTATGAAGCCACTTTTCAAGTCCCTTACCTGAAAACAGCCCTTGAACTGAGCAAAGACATGTTGGAGCACTTTTGGGATGATCGCGGCGGCGGGTTGTACTTTACGCCCGATGATGGGGAAAGCCTCATCATCCGAAAAAAGGAGATCTATGACGGTGCCGTACCGTCCGGAAATGCCGTGGCCATGCTCAATCTCCTGCATTTGGCACGCTTTACAGGCCGGTCCGACCTGGATGAAAAGGCCGCCAAAATTGGAACAGCCTTCTCCGGACAGATAGGCCAATTCGCATCCGGGTATACCCAATTCCTCACCGCCGTGGATTTCGCCATCGGACCTTCCTACGAGGTGGTCGTGGCAGGGCCGCTCTCCTCTTCGGGTTCGGCCGAGATGCTCCAGACACTTCGGAGTCGCTTCCTGCCCAATAAAGTCATTCTCTTCCGCCCTTCCGAAGAAACATCACCTGAGATCACCCATGTGGCCCCATTCACGGCCCGTCACATTCCCGTGGACGGAAAAGTTACTGCTTACGTCTGTCTGGGAAATGCATGCAGAATGCCCACCACAGATATTTCGGAAATGCTGGCTCTCATGGAGAATTAGTGTGGAAAATATTAGCCTTACGAAACGGCTCGGTAATATGGTTGGCCATGGGAGTCTCTTTTCAAAAACGAAAAGTCACTGCCCGGTAACCAGCGTAAGGCCGTGGGTGAGGCGGGCGGAGAGCCTCCTGGGAAAATCCATGCAAGGGGATGGATGGAATTGACTGATCAGGTCCTCCGCCCCGCCTGTCCCGCCCCTGCGGGGCCTTTACCACCCCTTTTCTCACGACTTTTTCTCGATGCCCTTCGTTTTTGAAAAGAGACTCCCATGGCCAACACCCGCAGAGTTTTCTTACAGTTAAACTGATACGGATGTTATTGGGCCTTAGTTCTCTTCCTTTTTTTCGGAAACGCACTCAGAGACTGTCTCCGGAAGGGGTGAGCATTTCCCTTCCGCATCGCGATAGGGCACAGTCCTCAGATATGTACCAATCTCCCCGCTTTCTGCAATTTGCCAAAGGCGGCCTGTCAGGGTATCCAGCATGAACTGATCTTTGCTCGAGCCCGATATCTGACCAAACACATACCTTCCCGTCCCAGACGACAAAGTCTTGTATTCAGGCTGCGCCTGAGGCTGGGAAGACGCGATGCCGAATGGCTGCGCCAGAGCTTCGCCGCCGATGAACAAGAACACGGCGAAAAGCACGATTACAAACCGACCCATACCGTTATCCTCCTTCCATATAGATTATATGAAACGGGCTACTACGGCACGTCTCCTATAATCTAGTACTTAGTTGCAAAAGTCCGCGTTATGTCATTTCGACCCCTTCGAGTGCCTTAGGGTAAACTCCGGGAGAAATCTTCATTACTGTTATCAAAGATTTCTCAGTCACTTCGTTCCTTCGAAATGACACTGTTATTTACGCAACTAAGAAGCGTCGTGTCCCAGAAATCCCTACAATAATTCCCAAACAGGGAATGGCTAGAATTCGATTTTTATGGGGCCGTTCCAAAAGCACCGAAGGTATGGTTGCGGGCTGGACGACCACCCCGGGACAGCCCCTCAAGCAAGCGAGAACTTTTTCAAGTTATTTCTGGGACGTGATACTAGAATCGCACAACACAAAGGGGTGTCAAGGTTTTTGTTCTTTCCACACCGCTTTGACACGCCCTGCTTCTTGGCTTATCATTAGCGTTAGGAAAGGGAAAGACTTTGGCGGCTGCAAACCCTGAAGACTACGCCATAGAATGTGGGCCCATGGGTCCTATCGGAGAAGGCCAGGCACTGATCCTGAGGGTGAATCGGAACTGTCCTTGGAATCAATGCCTTTTCTGCCCCGTGTACAAGGACAAAACCTTCAGCGCCCGGAATGTCGCTGAGATCAAGCGTGACATCGATGCCATTATCCGAATCCGGGATTTGCTGGATCAGACCTCCCGGTATATGGGCCTCCAAGGTCTGCTCAGGGCGGAAGTGGTCCAGGAAACCGTGAAGCGTCATCCTGAGATCTATGGCCAATACCCTCTCCATGTCTCAGAGGCCCAGCTGCCCGCCTTGACGGGTCTTAACAATGTGGCCAGATGGCTCATGAACGGGGCCACCAGGGTTTTCCTCCAGGATGCCAATGCCCTGGCTATGAAGCCCGCAAAACTGGCCGAAGTGCTCCTTGACCTGAAGGGGGGTTTTCCCTCGGTCGACACGGTGACCTGCTATGCCAGGTCCAAGACCTGTGCGCGAAGGTCCCTGGAAGAGCTTTGCGCTTTGAAGGAAGCAGGGCTTTCCTGGTGCTTCGTGGGGATCGAATCAGGTGACGATGACACTCTGGAGGACATGAGAAAAGGCGTGACCAAGGAAGAGCACATCCAGGGCGGCGAAACCCTTATGGCTTCAGGCATCCACATGGCCGCCTTTGTCATGCCCGGTTTGGCGGGCAGCAACATCCACCGGTCACGAAAACACATCGCCGATACGGTCACCGTATTGAATGCGATTCAGCCCACCGAGGTGAGGGTGCGAAGCCTTGCGCTTCTTGAGGAAACACCCCTTTATGAACAATGGAAGTCCGGTGCCTTTGACCCGGCAGGGGAAGACCAGGTGATTGAGGAACTCCGCATGCTCGTCGAGGGCCTCTCTTTTGACTGCACCTTCGAGACCCTTCAGATGACCAACCCCCTGTTCAGCATAAAGGGCCCCTTCTTCCAAACAAAAGAGGCGATGCTGGATGCCATTGAATGGTACCGAGCGCTGCCCCCCCTTCAAAGGGCCCAGTTTCTCCTGCACCGGTTTACGAAGGAGGGGTATCTCGATTTTGTGAAAGCCTGGGGTAAGGATGATGCCCGGCTTTACCAGGAGATCGAAGAGGCGGAAACAAGCCTGGCTCGGGGGGCTGATGACGCCCTGAAAAAGGCAAGCCGAGCCATCTTCACCATCAAATCGAAGGGGGTTCCCTGATGGCGATTTATGAATACGAACATGTGGACAAACCTTGTTCATGGGGTCGGGTCTTTGAGGTTGAGCAGTCGATTCACGATGAACCCTTCACCGGGTGTCCCAATTGTAAAGGACCTGTCCGCAAACTCATTTCACGGTGTTTTGTAAACAACCCGAAAACGGATACCGAGTTGCGTGACATGGGCTTTACCAAACTCGTCAAAAGGGATGACGGCATGTATGAGAACGTGACCGCCAGAGAGGGCGAAAGCCGCTATGTCCGCCCCGACAAACCGGAAACCTTTCCCGACTTCAAGAAAACGATTACCGACTAGTAGATCGTTCCAAGAAATCTTGATAAGAACCTTGCGCATGTTTGAGTGGAGGTTGCTTATGATTCGCGCAAAACTTTGGTTCCGCTGTGCAGGCGCATTTAACCCTGTCAGCCCGATCATTCATAGGCCTGCCGTTATCGGTTGGAAAGCCAAGGACCGGTCTATTGATTTTGCCATAGAGCGGGCTTTTACCGGCGAAGAGCTGGTTCTAAGGATGAAAGGGTGGGTAACCGCTGATGTCAAGAAGGTTGTTGAGATTGTCAAAAAGCATGGACATCTAAAAATCCTGGATGAACAGGACCTCGTGGTTGAGACAGATACAGAGAAAGATTTTGAGAATTTAAAGCATGATCTCAGAAAGGCTTTTGGGGAGCATCTCGATTTGGAGAGAACGAGATAGAGCGTTTCTCCCGCTGGATATCTTTCAAAATCTGCCAGAGTCCGCTCACCTGTCTGCGTGTTTCTTCCACAGACTTGTCATTATATATGACAAAATCAGCATACCGTAACTTTTCGTCAATGGGCATTTGTGCCTTAAGTCTATCCCACCCCTCTTCTCTGCCGATGCCGTCCCGTTTCACCAAGCGCTCAATCTGCTTCTCCTGAGGCACATAGACCAACAGAATTTTATGAAAGATAAACTGAAAATTCGCCTCTATGAGAAGAGGCATAATCACCTGGACAATGGCATCAGGTTCACTCTTTACAATTCGATCCAATTGCTCTATGAACGCCTCAATAATCCTGGGGTGGGTGAAGCCCTCCAGTTTTTTTCTTTTCTCTCCGTCTTTGAAGACGATTTCCGAGACTTTCTTCCGGTCAAGGCGGCCGTCTTCCCGGAGTATCTGCTTCCCAAAAGAGTCGACGATCTGCGTCCAAGCCGGTTTCCCCGGCTCAACCACCTCTCTGGCAAGCGTGTCAAAATCAATGGTGCGTGCGCCCAGCGTCTCCAGCATCGTCGCAACCGTGGTCTTCCCTGTAGCAATACCACCGGTTACGGCCAGGAGCAGGCAGTTGTCGTAGCGTCTTAGGTCTATCGATTCATCGACCGACCCGTTCATATCTCGTCCAGCCATTCCCTTCTGTATGCGACAGGCTCATAGGCCCCTCTTCTCAGCGCTTCAACAAGCTCCTTTTCACTCCGGATGGAATCCGAAAAGTGCGTTGCGTAGATGCCGACCTCATCCACTTCGTGGGCGTCGCTCCCACCAGTGGAGGGCACACCGAGACCTTCCGCAACTTTTGCCGCAAAGTCGTTCTCCTTTTCCGTAACCTTGCTGTTCATCACCTCCACAGCATCGACGTACTTGAAAAGCGCCCTTTCCATAGCCTTCTCCGGAGTCAAGCCCAATTGACCCATATCAAAGACCAGAAATCCCCTGAAGGGATGCGCCACAATCATATACCCACCTGCTCTCAGAACCTCCTCTCTGAGCTCTTCAAGCTTGATGATGCCCTTGATGTCTTTCTCGAGGCCGAACACCACGATATCCCCCTGATCCGTTGTGATCTCATTTCCTCTGAAGATCAGGAATTCATGTTTCTGTCTCAAATCATCCACCTCCCCGGGATCCCAGACGTAATTGTGATCCGTCAGGCAGATGCCATCCAGGCCAATCCTTTTGGCTTCCTCGATGAGGTCATCCACAGGAGCCGAACTGCAGGGAGACGCAGGGGATGTGTGCACGTGCAAATCAATAACTGTTCCCCCTGAAGGTTTCACTCTGACCGCGTTTTCTTTCGCCTTTTTTTCCTCCGCAATGCCCTCTCGAGGACGCACAGGAGCCGTGGACACCTCTTTCTTGGCCTCTACGCTGAGAGGTTCTGCCCTTTTGGACACATCCTTTACCCTTTCCGGATGCTCTCCTTTGATCAGCCCGGCCGCCTCCTTTGCGGCGTGACAGCACTCGAGCAATACATTCGCAAAGTGGCGACATGCCTTGCGACTGACCGTCTTCTGGATGTTCTGGCGCATGCCCGGTTGAATGCGCAGTCCCACGGCCTCCTGCAAAGGCGCGATGGCCCGCCAGCATTCCGGGGTGGTCCATCGATTCCAGTTCCCCTCAATAGAGACAATTTTCATTTCACATAGACTGATGCCGACCTTTACTCTCAGGCTGTATAAATCGTCATCCAGGATGCCATCAACAACCAAGGTGTTTTCATCTTCTCGTGCGACAGTGATCAGCTTGTTTCGCATGTATTGCAGCATGAATTTTCAAGAGCCTCCTTTGCTTTCTCCAAGTTTAGCTTTGGCCTGGATGCCCCGCACACAAAAACACACAGAGCATTGAACGCCGATCAATGCGGGGGTTCAATGCCCTCAACGATGCGGCTGCCCGGCGCAAACGCGGCACACCGGCTGTACAAACGTATATGCTTTCTAACGTCCTTAGACAAATACCTAATGGCCTCCTCTTCGTCCGGTGGAAATTTTTCCACAGCATCTTTGGTGAAGCGTAAAATAATCCCATGACAGCATTCCTCGAGCATGAAGATGAGCTGCTTACAATCTGTAGCGCCTCCAAGAAGTCCCTCAAAGATCTTTTGCATACTCGGACCTATCCGAACCCCAATGACGTTTTCGAGAAAGTCGGTGGACTCGAGGCATGGCGCCGCTTGGGCCCGTTTCACTTCCCCTTTCACGCTTGAAATCTCGAGATGTGGCAGTTTCACCATGATTTCTACAAAAGCCTCCATGAGGGTATCCTGAACACGGCAGCAAGAACGCATTGTCTCAGCATCGATCTGTTCCACACTTGTGGAGCGGTTTCTGGAAAAGCAAGTAATCCTCGGCATGATTCCTCTCTCCTATCGTCGATTTGACAAGGGGTGGGCTAAGAAGGCATTAATAACTGAAATTCCCGGTAAGGTCTACCCCAAAAATCACCTTGTGAGGACAACCATCTCTCTGGTGGCGGGAAAGAGAGGTGCGGCGTATCAATCAAAGGTCCCTAAGTCCCCCGATTTATGAATCCTACGAGATATTTATTCCCTCAGGACTAAGTGCTGAGTGAGCGAATCCTTCGTATAGCCCTAGGAAAATATGTGGCCGTATTTGCGAATCGAAGCACTAAGCCAGCCAGCGTTTTCTTCGGATGTAGTGTTTAACATCTCGATAGCTTTTCTTCTCCCCGAGATTACTCAATCCCAGGTAAAACTCTTTCACGTCTTCATTGTTTGCTAGCTTATCTGCCGGGCCGTCCAAGACAATGCGGCCGTTTTCCATGACATAACCATAATCAGCGATGGCCAATGCAGCCCTTGCGTTTTGCTCTACAAGAAGGACAGAGGTCTTCTCATTTGTCTTAATCTCTTTCACTATTCCAAAAATCTCCTTAACCAGGAGGGGAGCAAGCCCCAGCGACGGTTCATCCAAAAGCATCACTCTTGGTCTGGCCATCATGGCACTTCCCACCAAGACCATCTGTTGTTCGCCTCCTGAGAGGTAGCCACAGACATTGTTTCTTAGTCTCTTGAGAAGCGTGAAATAGCCATATACCTTTTCTAGATCTTTCTTAATTCCGGCTCTATCTCTTCGGACCGCCGCACCTGTCAGGAGGTTTTCTTCGGTGGTCAGGTGTTCGAAAATTCTGCGGCCCTCCATCACCTGCACTATGCCCCGCCTGACAATCTCGTCGGGCATCATCCGATCAATTCGCTCGTCTTTGAACTGGATGCTGCCGTCGGTGACTTCCCCCTCCTCCGTGACGAGAAGGCCTGATATGGCCTTCAAGGTCGTGCTTTTACCGGCCCCGTTCGCGCCCAGAAGGGTCACCATACCCCCCTCATCCACTTCTAGGGAAACCCCTTTCAGGACAAGCATCACCTTGTGGTACATGACCTCAATGTTGTTTAATGTCAGCATTCCGGTGACAGAACCCTTCCCCGGGAGAGGTTTTCCGAAAAACCTCCCCCGGAAAATACGGCGCCCCTATTCCCCTTTCAAGAAGGGAACCTCATACCAGGGGCTTACCACCTTCCAAGATCCGTTTACGACGCGGCAAAGCCGTGCATGCTTGTTTCCACGACGTCCTTCCGTGCCCTGTCCAAAGCTCAGGGGATGGGTGATGCCGCCGTTGTCGTAGTTCTTGATGCTTTCCATAGCCGCATTGACATCCTTATTCGTCATGTTTCCATAGCCTACCTTCTTGATGGCCATTCTGGTTGCTTCAATGGTCGTATCGCTTATGAGCCAGCCGACGATGTAGGAGAACTCGTCTTCAATTTCCGTCTTGGGTGCATGGTATTTCTTGAACACTTCCGTCATCGTCTTGATTCCAGAAAGGTTGGTCTCGTTGGTCAAAGCACATCCAAAAACGCCCAAAAGCCCCTCGGAGGTCTCTCCAGCCGCCTTTACATAGGGTTTGCCTGTGTCGTAGATCGCTGCCACAAACTGGACTTTATCCAGAATCCCCATCTTCTTTGCGTTCTTCAGCGCAACGGACATGGTGGTAAGAACGGAGGTCACGATGAAATCGGGTTCTTTAGCCGCTAGCCTGGTTAATTGCGTTGTCACGTCCAGTGCGCCCATGGGCACGATCTCTTCGCCCACTTTCTTAAACCATCCCTGATCCTCGCAGTACTTATTTCCCACCACCGCCTGGCTAAAGCCATAAGGATGATCCCACCGCAAATACCCTACCTTGGGGACGCCCTTCTTCGAATAATCCCAGTTCTCCTTGACCCACCTGCCAAAGGCAACCATGCTATCTGCATAGCCAGGTTGAATCCAGTACAACCAACCTGGCGGCACAATCTGTGGAACATTCCAGTTCCAGGTAACACTCAGAATCTCATCCCTTGCAAAATCGGCTTTGAGTGCGTGGATCGCCGAAGAATGTCCCACGCTGATTTCGACAGGTTTTGGTTTTTCCTTGCTCCATCTCTTATAAAGGCTGATACACGTGGGCACATCGGTCTTCATGTCCCCCCATAGATGGACGATTTCGTGACCCTCAATTCCTCCCAATTGCTCGTTCTGATATCGGATCCGATCCATGGCCCCCCACATCTGCCACGTTCCTAAACCTGCGTAAGCACCGGTCATCCCGGTCATCGTTCCCATATGGATGATACCCTCCTTGAAATCCCCTGCTGCGGCCGGGCCATTGGAAACGAGCATGAATACGATTGCCGCGCATAGAGCGACAAAGGACACCTTGGCCAATCGACGACGATTCATGTGAACCTCCTTTCTTGAGTGATTCTGAGTTTAATATGATTTTTCGTTGCCCTATCTCTTCGAGGGTTCTCCATCACCTCCTTTCACGCCACCATCAGTATGCGAAAGGATGCAGTCGATAGGAGGCCTTCAGGATCTCCCACCGGTGGTTAATTCCCCTGGGTTCAAAAATGAGGAACAGAAGAATAACAATGGCAAATATAAGATGCCCCAGGCTCGCAAATATCCCTGATTCAACCGCCGGAAACATATCGGCGATGACCGGAGAGTAAATAACGATCAACTCGCTGAGAACCTTGAAAAATACAGTTCCGAAAATAGCGCCCATGGTGCTGCCCATGCCGCCCACGATCAGCATGCCCAGATACCAGATCGAGTCCATCAGCACAAACTGCTCTGGATGAAGATGGTTTAGGAAAAGCGCCCATAACGCTCCCGCCACCCCTGCGAATACGGAGCATGCAAAGAAGGCAACGAGCTTGTAGTAAAAAAGGTTGATCCCCATCACCTCTGCTGCAAGGTCGTTATCCCGAATGGCAATAAAGGTCCTGCCCAGTCTGGACCTTGATATGCTCTTTGCAACAAAGGTCATGAGGACCACAAAAGCCATGATGAAGAAGTATTTCTTAATATCTGTGTCCAATTCGTAACCGAAAAGCGTCACATTCGGGACGGACAGCCCCCATATCATGCCCCCTGTGAGCCCTCTCAAATGGATAATGAGCCACACGATAATGAATTGGGCACCCAGGGTCGTTACCAAGAGGTAGAAACCTTTCACACGGACGGCAGGCAAACCAAAAACAACACCTGAAAACCCCGTAAGAAAAGCGGCTAGCGGCAGAGCAATCCAGAAGGGCAGCCCGACTTTCGTGACCAACAGGCCGTAGCTGTAAGCGCCGAAGCCCATGAAGGCTGCTTGGCCCACGGAGATTTGACCGCATAGTCCGGTAAGGAGATTCAAACCATGAACAGCCACCAAGGTAATGCCTATAATACACAGCAAGTTCAGGATGTGCGCCGTTGCGAAAAAAGGAAAGACGGTCAGGGTAACCAAAAAAGCAATGAACCAAGACCAGTGGGGAATCGTTCTAAAGATCGCCATGTCCTCTTTAAAGGACGTGCTGTATATACCGGAGTGCTGTATCATTTTCAGATTCTTTCTATTCTAACAAGGCCGAAGAGGCCGTATGGCTTGATGAGCAGAACAATAATCAAAATGATGTAGGGGAATATATCCTTTACGCCTCCCCCCACCAGTGGGTCCAAATACCCGCCCGCTATATTCTCCAGAACGCCCACAATGAGTCCAGCGATCACGGCCCCGTGCAGGGACTCCAAACCCCCAAGAAGCACGACGGGAAAAACCTTCAAACCGATCCAGCTCATCGCATAACTGATACCGACGATACTGCCAAGAAGCATCCCTCCGATAGCTGAGACAATCGCGGAAATTGCCCAAGACCAGGCGAAAACATTATGGACTCTAATCCCCCGGCTTTGAGCAGCCTGATGGTCCTCGGCTACTGCCCGCATCAATAAGCCGCGTCTCGTGTATTTGAAAAACAGAGTTAGGGATATCACCAGAATTACGGCGATAGCGAAACAGTATAGCTCTGCCTGAGACATAATCAGAGACCCCATATGGATGGTGTCTTCCGGCAACCACATCGGTTCATACACTTTGTGCTCGCTCTCCCAGATAAGAAACTCCAGCCCCTCAAACAAGACCGCCAGAGCGATGGTGACCATAATAATGGCCAGCAGCGGTTGGCCGATGAGAGGCCGAAGAGCAATTCGCTCCACGGCAAGGGCCAAAATGACAGCCACGCCCAGAGTGGCAAGAAAAGCGAGAACGGGTGGAACATGGAACTGGGTGAAAAAACTCCATGACACGTAGGCAAGAAACATCAGGATAGTGCCTTGTGCAAAGTTCAAAATCTTGGAGGACTTGTATATGAGCACAAAACCCATCGCGACCAGTCCGTAGATGGTCCCCGTCATGAGCCCACTCAGCGTGTACTGAAGGAATACGGTCATTGGGTCCTCCCTATTCTACAAATCTTATCTTAAGAAGGGTCTCCATGACGGCCTTCTTGCCGTCCTGATAGGTGACCTCTGTTTGAATCGCCGTCTCCGTCTGATCCGTGTAAAGGGCCTGAATCAGCTCTCCGTAGCGATCCTCCACAAAACGCCGCCTCAGTTTGCGGGTCCGGGTCAACTCGGCATCATCAGGATCAAATTCTTTATGGAGGTTGAGGAATTTCTTTATTCTTGACCGCTCGGGAAGACTTCTGTTCACCCTGTCAATCTCGCTCTGCACCAGGTTGTAGACCTCCGGCTTCTGGGACAAGTCCGTGAAGGTGGTATAATTGACCCGATTGTCCTCCGCCCATTTTCCCATGTTCGCGAAATCAATCTGGACAAGGGCTGTGACATACTTCCTATCCTTTCCCCCCACAGCCATCACATCTTTGATGTAAGGGCTGAATTTCAACTTTCCCTCGATGTATTGGGGAGGGAACTTGTGCCCGTCTGAAAGCTCCCGCATGTCTTCGACCCGCTCAAGATAGATGAGGTGTCCTTCGTCGTCGATGTAGCCCGCATCCCCCGTATGAAACCACCCATCCTCGGTTACCTTCTCTTTGGTGATCTCCGGCTTTTTGTAGTAGCCTTCGAAGCGTGCCGATCCTTTGAGAAGGATCTCTTGATCCTCGGATATCTTGATCGAGGAACCAGGAATGAGTTGACCCACGCTCTCATGCCGGACAGCTCCTGTTCTGTGGATGGTATTGATTCCTGTCTCTGTTGTTCCATAAAACTGCTTGAGGTTGATGCCCAGAGCCCGAAGAAAGCCAAAAGTGTCAGGACTCAGTGGTGCCCCGGCCGTATAGGCCGTCCTTACCTGCAGGAAACCCAGTTTGTCCAACAGGGCCCGAAAAACCAGAACATAGCCGATAAATCCAAGTAATCTTAAAAAAACTCCCGGGTTTTTCTTCTGCTCCTTAAAGGTCTCTATCTTGTAGCTGTAAGGAAGAAAAGTATTGTAAAGGAATCTTTTCAGAACGGTTGAATCACTGATTTTGGCCTGCACCGTGGAGGCCACATCCTCCCATATTCTGGATGCGTAGAAAATACACTGAGGAGATACCTCTCTGATGTCATCTTGAACTGTCTCTGCGGTTTCAGGGAAATTCACCGTGAGCCCGGAATGCAGACCGGAGGCTATCCCCAGATACTGCTCTGCGCCCCAGGCAGGGGGCAGAAAGGAGAGATAGTTGTCATCCGAATACCAGGGGTCAATACCGACGTACCCCCGGCTACAACCCAGCACATTGTTATGACTAAGGACCACGCCCTTTGGCAAACCTGTCGTTCCTGATGTATAACAAAGCACGGCGATGTCAGTGCCTTTCGTCCTTTTAATGTTCTCTTCAAAGAGCTCGGGGTGTTCTTTACTGTAAGCCTCTCCCACCTCTTCCACGGAAGTAAACGATACAATCCATGGATCGTTGTAAAACCATAACCCCTTTGGATCCCAATAAACGACTCCTGTCACCTTTTTGATTTCCTCTCTTATTCTCAGCAGCTTGTCGACTTGTTCCTGGTCCTGGGCGATGACAAAAGAGGAATCTGAGTCGTTGATAATATATTTGACCTCATCAGGCGCAGAATCCGTAAAGATACCCACGGAGGATCCGCACGCTGCCTGGGCAGCGATTTCTGCCCAGTAGTACTCAGGATCATTATCCCCGATAATCGCAATGCGGTCGCCTGGCTTGAATCCCAGATCGATGAGTCCCAGTGAGAAATGCTTGACGCGGTTGTAGTAGTCCTTCCAGGTATACTCCTTCCAGATGCCACGGTCCTTCCGTCTTAGGGCCGTCCTTCTTTCCCCGTATTTCTGAAAGTTCCCTTGTAGGAGTTGGGGTATGGTCTCCTCAGTTGCCATATTCCGCTCTTTGATGCTCTCCCCTTGTCACATCGATGCCCCCAGATAGGCCTTGACGACATCGGGGTTGCTCTTTATCTCCTCCGGCTTGCCCTCTGCAATGAGCACTCCAAAATCCAGAACACAGATCCTGTCGGCGATGTCCATAACCACGCCCATATCATGCTCCACCAGAATGACCGATATCTCTTTAAGTTCGAAGGTATCCAAAATAAACCGGGCCATATCTTCTTTTTCTTCAACATTCATTCCAGCCATTGGTTCATCGAGGATGAGAAGCTCGGGCTCGAGAGCCAAGGCTCTGCCCAATTCGACTCTTTTCCGCAAACCTTCCGGAAGCATACCCACCATCGATTTTCTGATCTTCTGCATCTCTAGAAAATCGATGATCTCTTCCACCACTGCTCGGTGTGACACCTCTTCTCTTCGGGTCCATCCAAAATAGAAAAAATCCGTGATCCAAGGCGTCCTGTAGTGGAGTTGGCGAGCTGCCATGAGATTATCCACCACGGTCATGCCGGAGTAGAGCTCGATATTTTGGAATGTTCGTGCAATGCGCAGCTTAGCTATCCGATGAGCCGGTAAGTGGGTGATGTCGCGACCTCGGAAAATGATGGTGCCTGCCTGAGGCCGATAGAATCCATTGATACAATTAAGCAGGCAGGTCTTACCTGCCCCGTTTGGTCCGATGACAGCCAGAATTTCTTTCCTTCGCACGTCAATGTCCACTTCATTTAAAGCGCGAACACCGCCGAAGTCCAGACGAAGCCGTCTGACTTCCAAAATGAAGTCTTCTTCTCTGTCTTCCTTGTTCATCACTTCCTGTTTCTTGCTCTTTCAATAAGGAGGGACATTAAGAGCCAACTCGCTGCAGCCACATTTCTCAAGTTCCCGACCACATCGGCTTTCTTTTCTCGAAGAAAGCCTCCATGCCTTCCTTTCCGTCTTTGCTGAGGAAGGTCAAAATGCTGGTCAGGGCTTCATAGTTCTCCCCGATGTAAAAAGGCATTTCTCGCTCGCCCCGAATGATGGCCTTGGCAAGGGCTATGCCCAAGGGGGCATTTACCAGTATCTTCTTCATCAATGCCTTGCCCTCCTCCAAGAGAGCTTCCGGCTTGACCACCTTATTCACTAACCCAATCTCTTTCGCCTCCTGGGCAGAGATATTGCTGGCCGTCAACACCAACTCCATGGCCTTTGCTTGTCCAACGAGTCTCGTGAGCCGGAACACCCCTCCCCAACCAGGGACCATACCAATCTTCAGTTCCGGTATGCCTATCTTCGCCTTGGTCGAGGCGACTCTGAGGTCGCAGGACATGGCGATTTCTCCTCCGGCTCCGACAGCAATACCGTTCAACGCAGCAATGGTGGGTTTGCGGCATCGTTGGATCTTTTCATTCATCCTCAGACCGGCCAAAAGAAATTCGGCATACTCTTTCCCCTCAATGGATTCTATCAACTTGATATCCGCGCCGACACAAAAGTACTTGTCACCCTGCCCTGAGATAATCATGCCCCGGATGCCTTCATCGTGCTCAACCCGGTAAAGAAGGTCCTCCATCTCCTTAATCGTACTCCAATCAAAGGGATTGCCCTTTTCAGAACGATTAAAGATGATTATCCCGATCCCCTCTTCTGTTTCAAAGATGATCTGCTTTTCTGTCATCGGCCCCTCCTCTCAGCACATGTTCAGTCCGCCGTTGACACTCAAAGCCTGACCCGTGATATAA
>Ga0180438_10003452_pt1 | contig 23937 bp, 14 predicted proteins | sample SS_ome_12_FD_132455 | JGI IMG/M metagenome (GOLD analysis project Ga0180438, IMG submission 132455) | Hypersaline lake sediment archaeal communities from the Salton Sea, California, USA - SS_3_D_2 metaG | ecosystem: Environmental > Aquatic > Non-marine Saline and Alkaline > Hypersaline >...
ACCGGTGCAGGCGACACGGCCTACCATCATCCCGGCGCGATCTTGCCGCGGCTCGTGCTGCGGCCTGGGACTGCCATGGCGCCGGGCGAAGTCGTGGCGGCGGCCATCCAGGTGGAGAACGCCCACCATTTCTTGATGACCCATCACGTGGCCACGTCTATCGAGGGTACGCCGTTGAGCCCTTACCGCCGCGCCCGGGTGTGGCAGGCGGATGGGCGCGAGTTTCTTGTCGTTGAGCGGCGAGGGCACCGGGGATTCGTGCCGCTGGACATGCCGCCCGACTATGCCCAGCGGTACCTGCGTGCTGTGGAGAGGTGGGCCACCCGCCCTCGCCGGTTCGACGATGCCAGGGAAGGCATGGCGCATACGCTCAAGCTGGCCCAGTCTTTGGTCAGCGAGATGGGGACCGACACCACTGCCAGGATCGCCTTTGAGGCAGAACGGGCGTACTGGCAGCGGCGCAACCGCGCCGGACAGGTGCAAAAGGCGCGGCAAGAGACCCTGGGGTTGGGCTGGGCCAATCACGACCACCACACGTTCCGCAGCTCGCGCGACGTCTTTGCTCTGCTCGTTCAGATTCTGGAGACGTTCGGCTTTTACCCGCGCGAGCGCTTTTACGCCGGGGCGGAGGCAGGCTGGGGCGCGCAGGTGATGGAACAGCCCGTCTGTCGCTTGGCCGTCTTTGCCGACGTGGACCTATCGCCCGACGAGGTGGACGGCGACTTGGCGCACCAACCTTTGTCCGTGCGGCGTGAACTGAGTACCGTGGGGCTGTGGTGCGCGCTGCATGGCGAATCGATGCTCGACGCCGGACTGCATCACCTGGCCGGTCGTTTTGATTTTGACACCGCGACAGACGCCCTGGCTGAATGGGGGGTCAAGATGATGCGCCCCTTCAGCGAGTTCTCCTATCTGCGCCAGGCGTTTACCCAGGGCGAGCGCTGGGAGGTTGCCCCTGAGCGCCTGGAGCGGCTGGCGGCCGCCGGACAGATCGACGAGGCTCAGCGGGCGCGCTTTGTCGAAAAAGGTGCGGTGGGCAGCCATGTGGAGAACATTCAGCGGGGTGAAGGGTTCAAGGGCTTTAACCAGCAGACGGTGAGTGACATCATCCGGCGCACCGATCCACGCACCGGATTTGACGCGGCGTAGGCTGCCCTTTCATAGGTGCAACGCACCTGCCGAGTTTGCCAGCCGTCCAGAGTTGTGATAGAATAAGGGCCAGCATAGCAGCCCGCCCTGTCCGCAGGGTTACGGCCATGAAAGGCCCAAGTGGGACACAACCTCGTTGACATAAAGCCTGAAACGTCGAAGCAAAGTCGTTCCATCCTCAGCTATGGGCTGCTGGTTATGGCTGTAACCCATAGCCTCACCCACGTGTTGACTCGCGTCCATACGACTCTTTTCCCTATCCTGAAGGATGAGTTCAGCCTGTCCCTCCAACAATTGGGCCTCATCGCTGCCATCCCGCCTCTCTGCCAGACTATCCTGTCCATCCCCACGGGGCTCCTGTGCGACAAGATAGGTTCTAAGAAGATGATCGTGGTGAGCCTCATTTTCGCCGTCTTTGGCAGCCTCATGGCGAGCCAGACGCTCACCCCGGTGATGCTAATCGTCGCCGTCAGTCTGATCTACATCAACACCACCATCTACCACCCGGCGGGCTACAGCTTGATCACCAAGCTCTTCAAGCCAAGGGATAGAGCCAGCGCCTTGGGCATCTATGGCGCAGGTGGAACTCTTGGGTTCGCCATCGGCCCCATCTCGCTCAGCATCCTCATGGGGGTCTTTGCGCTAGGATGGAGACAGGCCTATCTCTTCTGGTTGTTGCCCCTCGGGCTGGGTATCATTGCCTCTCTCCGCATCAAACCCGAGTCGGAAAATCGGCCAGTTGACACCGTTGAAGAGAAAACGGCAACTGACGCGACTTCCCTGTTTTCAGCAAGCCTCGTCATGTTCCTGGTCTTTGTCAGCATACGGACAGTAGCCAGGGGAATGACCGAGTCATTCATGGCCTTGTATCTCGTCGAAAACAGGGGGCTATCGGATGCGCTGTCCAGTTTCTATATCGGCAGCAACTCTCTCATGGGGCTAATCGCTGCCCCGACAGGTGGTTTCCTGGCTGTCAGATATGGGGAAAAGCGGTGGTTGCTGGCCGTCCTGGCCCTGGCCTATGCGTGCTTTGGCCTGGCCTTTGTGGTTCCCGGCCTCACCGCGTTTGTCATCCTGTACCTGGCCTATGGGTTTTTCAACTTTCTCGGCATGGGAGCCAACTCGGCTATCATGGCGCAGTTGTCGCCCAGTAAGCAGAGGGGGCTGGGTTACGCCCTATTCTTCCTGCCGGGCAGCATCATGGGGGCGGTGGCGCCCATGATCGGGGCCTTTATCGGCGAGACGTTTGGCCTGACCGGCATATTCTATGCCTCGACAGTCATCTTTTTTATCGGCATCGGCGTGCTCAGGTTTGGCGTCAAAGTCCAGTCTTCTTGACTTGCGCTGGCCATGGATGGGTCTCGCTATCGGGGTGCCGGGAAGTCGACTGCGCCTGCGCAACGCGACGCGCATGATCACAGGACCTCGAACGGCAGACTTTTTCGCCCTGAGAGAATCATAGAGGATTGAGGGCCAGGCGCTGCAGGGTCTGTCCGCTCAAGGGACGGCGCCCGTGGCCGGGGTAGACCCACTCTGGCCGCAGCGCTTGCAGGCGGGCAAGACTGTCCGGGATGAGCGACCAGTCGTCAGCGAAGAAGCGCTGCACGTGGGGCCGGCCCGTGGCAGAAAGCAAGTCGCCCACGAAGGCAAACCGCCCCTCGACGAGGAGACAACTGGAGCCAGGCGTATGGCCGGGCGTGTGGAGCACGGCTGCGTCCAGGCCGTAGGCGCGCAGGTCGTCGCCATCGTCGAGGAGAAGATCGGCCGGGGTCGGTTCCGGTCGCAGGTGGGGCTCGAGCAGCGACAAAAGTGCCTGCACCCATCTGCCCCGGCCGCGCACTGAGCCGAGAGACGTTTCCCCCCGTGCCATCGCGTCCGAATCGGCGCGATGAACCGCGATCGGCGCCCCGGTGAGCCGGCGCAGCGCGGCCGCGCTGCCATAGTGATCGAGATGGGCGTGGGTGACATAGATAAGACGCAGGTCATCCCGGCCCAGCGCTTGCATCTGCCGTAGCACGCTTTGTTCACGACGAGGTGAGCCGGCGTCCACCAGCACCAGCCCCGCTTGGCCTTCGATCAGATATGCCCGGGCCATCCCCAATGGAACGCTATGTACCTGCAGTGACATCACTCCTCCCACGAAAACGAGCCACGATGCCTTCCAGCCCGTGCCGCTGGTCTGGCACGAGGCGCGATTGCTTGTCCACCGATGGCAGTTCAGACCGGCGCAGTGGGATGGGGCGTAGATTCGCGCAGATGATTGACCGATAAAACAGGACGACGTTCAGGCCGTACGTTTGAGATAGCGCGTGTGAACCCAACCTTGCATGTCCATGATGTCGTTGACGACATCGAGCACATCAACAAGTGCCCAGCTTCCCTGCCTGTCCAGAATTTCAACGCGCGACCCGGGCGGGAGCGGACTGCCTGGAATGGTCGGATGTTGCGTGCCAGGACCGGTGCGAATGTTGAGATGTGTGGTGGTTTCGTACGGTATCTCTTTGTCTTCCTGGCGGCCCAGCAAACGTGCGCGGAAACTGTGCATCGGGAAGGCCGGACCGGGATCTGATTTGCGCCGTGGCGCGATGTCGTCATGCCCCACCACGTCACGCAAGTTATAATGGGTGACGAGCAGGCTGCCTACTTCTAACGCCACCTCGATCTGTTCGGGCGTGTAAATATGCCAGCCGTACGGGTCGGTTTCGTGCTTGTGCACCGCTTCGATGACTTCGCTATCCCGGTATTCGCTGCCAAACCAGGCGCGCCATCGGTTGCCGTGACGTGTGAGGCGTCCCGCGTTATCAAGCTCAATGCCCAGTGAGTAGCGGTTGAGTCCGACACGATCTTCCCAGGCGCTGCGGCCTGCGTGCCAGGCTATCGTATCGAAGGGCACAAGTTGGGTGATGCTTCCATCTCTCCCGATCACCAGGTGCGCTGCCGCCTTGCTCGCTGGATTGGTCAGCCAACTCACGGCTCCCTCAGCACTTTGTCCCGCGGTGTAGTGCATCACCAGGTATTCATGCACCACCTCGCCGCCAGAGTGTGGACTGTGGACAAAGGGATAAGGCTCCTCGTCATCTTGGAACAGACGGTGGTTGACGATCTTCATGACTCATATCTCCCTTCATATGCTACTACTACAACGTGACTTTGCTCTAGAAACCCGGTTTTTGATGCTCCACAGATGATTTGAGGCTGGCGAGTGACCTTCTCAGAGGCCACAACGCTCCTTTTGACACTACTGTGGTTTCTTGTCCATCTGTCTTACGTTCACGAAACTATGCTCCTTGTGTTACTATGCCATCAGCACGCCTTCTGGGCCAGGACGTGGTAGTATTTCCCGGTAGAAGTGGCTTCAAACCTCAGCAGATCAAAGCGGTGGAGCAGTGTCTTGAGCTCCTGCTGCGTGCAGAAGTGATGAAGGATGCCTTATCGTGTGATATCAAGATCTGCGCTTACGCCCGGCAATGATGATGTGATGGCTGGCAAAAGTCGCCCCCGGCGTTCCAAAGCCACGGGGCTGCATCCATTCGACGGCGGCCTCGGGCGCCTGGCCCACCATACCGGTCAAGCGCTTGATGACTTGAGGTGTGCCGCCCTGTCGCTCTGCCCACGGTATGAATTCATGTCTTTTGACGATCTGCTCCGTATGCTCTACCTGCATCCCCGCTGCCCGGAACATGGCCACCCACTCTGTTGCGGCGTAGGCTCGATGGTGGCTGGGGTCCCGCAGCCTCTCGAAGGCATCCACATAACGAGCGGCTTGTTCGTCCTCTGGCAACACGTGGTCCTGCACCAGCAGCAGCCCGCCCGCCTTGAGCACGCGCGAGCTTTCGTGCACAAAGCGCGAGGCATGTGGAAAATGGTGCGGCGCAATCCGGCAGGTGACCATGTCGAATGTCCCGTCCTCAAAGGGCAAGTCCTCGGCATCGGCGAGTCTGAAGGTTGCATTCTTGACGCCTTTGCTGGCGATGAAGGTCTGTGCCGCCTCGAGCATTTTCGGCGTGATGTCTGTGGCTATCACTTGTGCGACAAGGGGCGCAAACTTGAGCGCGGTATGCCCGCCCCCGGTCGCAACGTCCAGCGCGATCCAATCTGGCTGGGGCTGAGCAATTTCGACCAGGCGGTCTAGCTCTTCTCCTTTCGCGTGGGCCCTGCTGGTCACATAGCCCTGGGCAAATGTGCTGTAGCGCTGCTGCGATAGCGATTTTGAAACGTCGCCAGTCGTCATGTCGTTCTCTCCTAGCCCGGTCCGGTCGAAATCAAGCAAGGAAAGCTTACCACAGAGATGTTCAAGCGAGGAGCGAAGCTTTGCCAGGTGGACCTGTGAGTTCGCTCATTACTCTGCGCAGTTCGCGCACCAGATCATTGCCACAATGACAACGGGCGGGGTCGGCCCAGGTCATCCCCGGCAACTGATGCACCCAGTCCGTTGGCGTGGGAGGCATGTCGCTCCATGGGCTGCCACTCGTGTAGAACAGGTACATGTCCCAGGCTACCTTGTCCTGCCCGCCCAGGCTCTCGGCAATCGCCTTTCCGGCTCGCCTCTCAGGATCGTGAAAATGCCGAACGCGAGGGTCTTGTATGATCTTGGCCGATAACGTGGCCGCGTCTGCGCTATCCGGCGCGAGCATGTTGATCCAGACGACGCTCACGCTGACGTCTGCGCGAGGGAAGTCCCCGACGAGTAGCAGTCGTACCGCACGGGCACCCTGCACACACTCCGGTGAGGTCGGCGATACGACGGCGAGAAAGCGAAGCCGATCCCTGTTGGCGTTGAAGCGATCTTTCAACGGTTGCAGCGATCTGCTCAGGGAGACAACATAAAGTGTTTCCATAGGTCTCACCCCCTCACTCGAGTGGGGACATGCCGCCTGACGAATGTGCCCTGAATCGCAATACCTATTGGTTCAAGTAAGCGCTGCCGGTCGAGTAGCGAAGCGTATCGAGACCAAGGCGCGGCTCTGGCATTGCCAGTGCACCAGAAAAAGCCGCTCGCCCTGTTTTTCGAAAAGCGTTACCTTCAACCACATTCGCAGGTGGCTTCTTTCCGGCCGGTCAGGGCATCGCGCATCATGGCCGCGGCACACCCCACGCCGCTGTCGACCGCGATGGCGCCGGTCGGGCAGTTGCGCTGACAGGCGCCACATTCCATGCACGCATCGGGGTAGACGAGCTGGGCCACGTGGTCGTTCTGCGCAAAGACGGCATGTGGGCAGACGATGCTGCACATGCCACAGCCGATGCAGAGTTTTGGGTCGTACTGCAGGGTGTTCAACTCGGATGCACCCATCAGGATAGTCCTCCGAATACGCGGACAATAGCCAGGACGATCGTCAGGCCGATGCCGATGCCAAAGGTCCAGGCCATGACCGGGATGTAGGCAAACATCTCGCGCCTGACGCCACTCCGGGAGGTAAACGTGGTCGAGCCGGTGAAATTCAGCGCCAGGAAGGCGGTCACCGGCGGCAGGGGCAAGAGGAGCGCCAGCGCCCGACCGGCCCGCAGCCACCACGCCGCGTCCGGGTGGCGCAAGAATGCGGCAATGGCGAAGGGAAGCGCGGCCACCCCGCCGAGGATGAATCCCTGGCCGCTAAAGTCGCGGGTCGGGAGCCAGGGCAGCAGGACCGGGAACAGCACGACGCCGGCCAGGACGGCGGCGACGACCCCCGCAGAGGCCAGGGGGCCACCGAGAAAGAAGGCGACGACCGTCGCGATCAACAGTGGCAACAAGATGTGCACCAGTTCCACCGGGATGAGGACCAGACGGTCGCGGAGGGTAAAACGCACCCGCCGCATGTCCGGCGTGGCCTGGCGGTTCTCCAGATAGGCCGGCAGGTCGGCGGCCCGGACGGGGCCGTACTCGACTTTGAACCCCGAGCGCGATTTGACCTCGTGGGCGGCGACGCCCGGCGCACCCAGTTGGGGCAAGATCAGCACGCGATGGTCCACGACGTCGTGGAGCGCGGTCGCTTCGACCCGATGCACCACCTCGTCGGTGCCAAAGGTCCCCTTGCCGGCAGCGCACCAGACGTTGATGCCCTGTGTGTCGAGCACCATGATGTAGCCGTCGATCCCGGCCAGCGCCGAGCGCAGCGCGTCAAAGCTGAGCGTATAGTTGGCCGTGACAAAGACGGGCGAATCCGCAGCCGGGCTGCCGAGGGCGTATAGCCCCGGTTCAACCCGGTGTTCGGTGCGGTCCACGCCCCAGCGGGCCAGGACATGATCCCAGCAATCCGCCAGGGCCATCGTGCTGGTCGTGGGTTGGATGTCCGGGTGCGCCGGTCGACCATCGGGTTCTGACATCAGTTGTCTCCTGTGGAGTATGACTGCAGATTATGCATGGGTTGGAACCCTCAATCGGTGTCAAGCCTGATTTCCTTGGACTTTTGAAAAAGGTTACCATGTCGATAAAACCATAGAGACTGATGCTGCTAAAAGCAATGGTCAGGTGGCCAACCTTTTTCCTGGCTAATTCGGTCCAGACATCTATTTGAGGGGTAGCCAGTTCTGCATATTCGTCGCTCGCGAAATAGCCAAGCGTCACGTGAGGACTGTAGCTGCTTCGCATCGGAACTTGAAACCGTTCTCGAAACCTCGTGGATAGAGCTTCGCGGTCGGTGACGATCTGACCTCCCTACGGGACGCGCAACTCAAAGTTGTCGAACTCGAAGACGGCTGCGTCTCCCGCCCGATAGATCTCGACCGTCAGGCCTGCTTTGCCCTTGGGCAACTGGCTGTCGTCCGCCTCGGCCACCTGCTGGCCGTTGATGAACAGGATCAAGTGCGCGCCTTCAGCCCTGACGGCCAACTGATTCACCTCGCCGGGGCGGATGGCGGTCGTCGCCGTCCAGTCTACCAGGGCCTTCCACTGGCCCCTGAGTCTGCGCAACAGAATAAACTCGCCGGCCTCGCTGATGCCAAAGTGATAAAAGTTGTCGTTGTCCACCACGCGAAAGACGAGGCCATAGTTGCCCTCGTCTGTCCCACTGATTTTCTGTGCCTCAACGGTGACGTATAGGTCGGAAACCGCTCGGACATCCGGATGGACGTACGACTGAAAACTCTGGTGCGCCCTGGCCTCCCAACGGTATTTGCCGTCCGCCAAGTCCCACCTGTTGGTCACGAATTCGTTCTCGTCGGTGCCTGTGGGCCAATCGTTCATGTTGACGATAAAGGCCTCGGACATGAGGACGAGCCAATCAGCGGCCGACTCTGGCGTCGGCGTCTCGGCGGGCGGTGGCGTCGGGGTGGGCGTCGGCGCCGTTGTGGGCCGGCGCGTGCTCGTTGGTCGAGGCGTGGGCGTAGGGCCTCCGGCTTCAACGGGGCAAGTCTTGAAGTTATCCACGCCAAAGTCTGCAACCTTGCCAGCTATGACGTCTCTTGTCTCCGTTTTACGATAATGCAGCAAGCCGGCGTAGACGATGCCGTAGCGGCGCAGGTAGTTGCCCGGCGTCACGTTGTTGATGACCCACCAGCCTTGTGCGTCGGTCGTCGTTTTCTTGAACTTTTCGTTCTTGTCGAGGCGGATCAGGTTGACCTGGTAATTGGGAACCGGGGTCCCCCCATTGCAGGTGTATCGCCCCAACGCCAGCCCGGTTCCGGGCGCGGGTCTGGGCAGCACCGGGGTGGGCAGCGGCGTGGGCGTATCTGTGGCGGTTGGCGTGGGCGTTCGGGTGGGCTTGGGCGTGTGAGTAGGTTTCGGCGTGGGGGTGAGGGTGCGGGTCGGCGTTGTGGTGGCCGTGGAAGTAGACGTTGGTGTGAGCGTGGGCTTTTGTGCCGTCTGGGTGGCAAAAACCACGGCGGCGATTTTGGTCGAGCGAGCGTCAAAGTCGGTCTCGGCCGGAGAGCAGGCCGCCAGGAGCAGCAGGAATAGAATCGTTACCATCATCGTCTTGAGCAACTTGTGATGCATCAGGTCCTTCCTCCGTTCGTCATTGTTCTTGTGCAATGTGTTGTCGTTGTAGGCGGCAGCGAAGCCACGGCGGTGACCTGCAAGAAACAAGCCTGTCCCTTCATCATGGGAGCGGCCGTCGGCGGGAGGGGCGTGCCGCACCCAAGCAGGATCAGCAGGGCCAACGTTTGTCCTATCATCTGCTGTAAAATGTCCGCCAGGTCATTCTTTTACCTTCCCTTCAGCCATATGTCAGAACCCCGGTTTCTGCTGAGAAACTGGGTTTCCTTGGCTACATGGCGAACGCGACCGACTTGTCGGCGTCTCGCGCAGGATGGCCGGTGTAGATTCGCAGGCTGCGTCGATCCAGGTCGAATAGGGCGGTGTAGAGGGTGGCGCTCTGGTCTGGGGGCGCAGCCGTGCGGTAGATCGGAAATCCTTCATCTGCGTGGTCCCCCAGGATTGACAGGACCCCGGCAGCGTCCACAGGGGGATCCTTGCGCAGGAGCGTATTGGCCCGCTCCAGGCGCGCCAGGCTGGAGGGCCCGACAGTCTGAGTTGCGTCAAGTTCCCGGTAGTGGTTGGTGTGAGAGTAGCATCCGCGGACATCCCGGACATGGTAGCTTCCGGGGGCAACTTCGACGAGCACGATGCGCCGCTCTGCTGTCGAGCCGATGGTGTAGCTGAAACCCATCGCCTGGCCCGGTACGGTGGCCCGCTCGATAGCATCGTCCAGGGAACAAGCGTCGAGGAGAGAACGGGCGACAAATTGCCGGCCTACCCCCTCCCTGACGTTCCGGGGACTGACGTTGTCGATCGAAAAGCATACCCCTGCGGCGTTAAAGCCAAACGCATTGCCGCACAGGAACCCGGGATAGGAGAGGGCCGTAAACGCAGGCGCGTCCTCGACCCTGGCGTGGATGAGATACATGTTGTCGCGGAGTATTGGCGATCCGTCTTCGTTGTGACCGATCAGCGCTGCCTCGTCGGTGAGAAGCGCGCAGTCGGTGCATCCACGCAACTCTGTCCCGCGAAGGTGTTCGCGATATTCCCCCCGCATGTTGACCAGAAACAAGTCCTCGAAGGAACATTTGGCTCCCTGGGCGAGACCCTCCAGTTCAACACAGTAGTTCGGAAAGCGAGACCGACTCGACTCCAGGAGTGCCTGGTACCTCGCCCGCCCATCTGGGGTGCGATGATGGGGCACGATCTGTTGCTGGAAGAAGGCATAGTTGTCCAGCAGCCGCTGGATCTGCATGGCGAATCGTTCCCCGATCGCAAACCCCACTTCAAAGTGCGATCCGGTTACTTCCAGTTGTTCTATCGGACTCTCGTCTGCGTTCATAGGTGGTGTTTCCTTCATTGCGTGCCGCGCCTGACAGATTGCGGGTTCCAGGAACTCAAACCGCAAATCGAAAGTGGATCACGTCGCCGTCCTGGACGACGTATTCTTTGCCCTCTATGCGTAGCAGGCCCTTGTCGCGGGCGGCAGCCACCGAACCGGCGTCCATGAGGTCCTGGTGAGTCACCACCTCAGCGCGGACAAAGCCACGCTCCATGTCGGTGTGCACCTGGCCGGCTGCCTGGGGGGCGCGCGTGCCTCGCCCGACCGTCCAGGCCTGCACGACGCGCCCGCCGGTCGTGGTAAAGAAGGTGATCAGGTTCAGCAGGCGATAGCCGGCGTGCACCAGGCGCTGCAGGCCCGACTCGGCCATGCCCATTTCGGCCAGGTAGGCCGCCGCCTCGTCTGGGGGCCAGTCCAGCAGATCCATCTCCACCTGGGCGCAGATGGGAACGGCCTGTGCACCCTCGGCGGCGGCGTGAGCGGCTACCCTGTGTGCCAGCGGCCCGCCGTCGGGACAGTCGTCCTCGCCGACGTTGGCCACATACAGGCGAGGCTTGGCGGTCAGCAGGTTCAACTCTTTTGCCCAGGCCAGTTCCCCTTCGGTTTCGGCAAAGCCCCGGGCCAACATGCCGTTGTCCAGGTGCGCCCGCAGGCGTTCCAGCCAGGCCAGTTCGTCGGCGTACTCTTTTGGGCGGGACTTGGCCGAACTCTTGACCTTGTCCAGCTGCCGATCTACCGTCGCCAGGTCGGCCAGGATCAGTTCCAGATCCACCGTCTCAATGTCGTTGATCGCGTCCAGGTCGGGGGTTACGTGAGGCACGTTCTCCGCTTCGAAGCAGCGCACGACCATGGCGACCGCGTCCACGTTGCGGATGTGGCCCAGGAATTGGTTGCCCAACCCCTCACCCCGGTGCGCGCCTTTGACCAGTCCGGCAATGTCTACGAAGCGAACCGTCGTCGGCACGACTTTTTCCGGTTTGATCAGCGCGGCAACCTCTGTCAGGCGACGGTCCTCTACCGGCACGACGCCGACGTTAGGCTCGATGGTCGTAAAGGGGTAGCTGGCCACGGCTGCCCCGGCGCGGGTTAGCGCGTTAAAGAGGGTAGACTTGCCCACGTTGGGCAGGCCGACGATGCCGATCTCCAGAGACATGGCGTCACTCCGTATGCTTGGGCGCGGCAAAGAAAAACATAGATCCCTGCTGTGGCGTGCTTTCCACCCACACCTTGCCGTTATGCAGCTTGGCGATGGACTTGACGATGGCCAGGCCCAGCCCGGTCCCCTTTATCTTGATGGTGTCGCGCTGTCTGATACGATAGAACTTTTCGAACAAGCGGGGCAGGTGCGCGGCGTCAATGCCGACACCGGTATCCTTGATCCAGACTATCACCTGGGCATTCTGCTCCGTCAGGCCCACGGTGACGCCGCCTTCGAAAGTATACTTGATGGCGTTGTCCACCAGGTTAGACAGCGCATGGCCCAGGAGGGTGGGGTCGCCCCACACCGGCGAGACTGGCCCCTCCGGCAGGCGCGTCTTGAGGTGCAGCTTTTTGGCGATCGCGCGGGGACGAAGGTCTTGTACGACGTGGCGTACCAGTTCATCCATCTGGCAAGGTGCCATATTGATGTCCACCCCGGCTTCGATGCGCCCGATGTTGAGCAGGTCGTCGATCATGCTGGTCATCTGATCGATGCCAGCGACGATCTTTTCCACGAACCGTTGCTGCTTGGGACTTGTTTCGCCGACCATCGGGATCATGGTCACATAGCCGCGCATATAGGTAAGTGGCGAGCGGAGATCGTGGGACACGGTGTTGACAAAGTCGGATTTCATCTGATCCAACTCTTTGAGATAGGTAATATCGCGCAGCACAGCTACGCGCCCGGCCATCTGGCGCTGCTGCTGGTTCACCGCACAGACGCTGGCATACAATACCCGGCCATCTGGCAGGTGCAGTTCATCGGTCAGGACGCCGCTCTCCTTCTCCAGCGGGGACGTAAAGAGCTGGCGAGCGGCTTCGGGCCCGGCGGCGAACAAGGCGTCTATTGGCTGACCCCGGGCGTCCACCAGCGAGCGAAAGGCTCCCTCGGCGGCTGGGTTGGCCAGCAGCAAATTGCCGTGGTCGTCGGTGACAATGATGGCATCGGAGGCGCTGGCCAGGATGGCCTCCAGGCGCTGGCGGCCGTCGCGAGCGGCGGCAAAGAGGCGGGCGTTCTGCGCCGCGACGGCCGCCTGCCCGGCCAACGTCGAAAGAAAGTCAACCTCCGTTGCCTCCAAACGGCGCGGCGCGTCGAAGGCCAGCCAGAACACGCCGCTCAACCGGCCACGGGTGGTCAGTGGCAGCCCAACCAGCGCCCTGAGACCCGCCTGCCGCAAGCCGAGGAGTTGAGGCGCCCGCACGCGAGCCAGGTTGTTGATCAGCAACATTTTCTCCGGAGAGACCAGCCCGGCGGCACGGCGGTCGAGTTCGGCCAGCAGGCCGGCCAGCCTCCCGGTAGAGACCGCGCCCTCCACCGTCCCGCTGGCCGAAAGCAGGACGATGCGCGCCGCACAGGCACCGGTTTTCTCCAGCGCGCCGTCCAGGATGGGGGATAGGCTGTCCTCCACTTCCAGGCTGCCAGATACCGCCTGACTGACCTGCCACAGCAGCGAAAGCTGATCGATGCGCTCTTTGAGGCTGAGTCGCATCCGCTCAAAGGCGGTTCGGAGTCGTCCCACTTCGTCCTCGCCACCGGTCCCGACCGGCGTGTCGAGCCGGCCAGCGGCGATCTGCCCGGCCACCTCGGCCAACTGTTCCACCGGACGGATGAGGTAACGGGCGGCAAAGAACAGCACGACGATGGCCACGTCGGCCAGGATGAGCAGGCGGAGCAGCAACGGGGTAGAGATGTCCATCGTCTGGCGCAGAATCACTTCGTAGGGCAGCTCGAGCACCACCGTCCAGGGGTGCCCTGTCACAGGCGTGTAGTAGACCAGGCGTTGCAGGTTGTCAGACGGTGACACGTCCTCGTAGGCCCGGCCGAATTGCGTGGCATGGGAGTGAGTGACCAGGGGAGTGGTCTCGGGTTGCCAGGTCTGGAACAGGGCGGCGGGATCGGGATGCGCCACGACGTGCCCTTCCTGATCGACGATGAAACCGGTGCCGACACGCATGGTGCCCTGTAGACTGTCGAGGATGCCGCGAAAGGTGGGATTGTCGCTCAGGCTCACCCGCCCCAGGAGGACACCCAGACCGAGGTTGGTTCGCTCCAGGGGTGCCATAAAGCTAACGATGAGATCGTCGTTGGCCTTGCGGTGCACCTCGCTGTGCATAGGAATGCCCACGATGCGCACGCGGCTCAACATCTGCTCTTCCGCCGGCAACAGGCCACGCGCTGCGTCAGCCGGATAAGAAGCGGTCGCCTCACCCAGGGCGTTCAGCAGGATCAATTCGCTGAAAAAAGCCGGGGAGCTGATGTCCTGCTGCAACTTTTGCTGGCGTGCGGCCCGATCCGTACCCCGCAGCGTGTCGTCTCGAGCGAACCGATCCAGCAACGAGCGTCCCTCAGCAAAGAGGAGGGGAATCCGATCTGCCACCCGCGCAGCATCCAGTTCCACCTGTGCCAGAACCTGCTCCGTAGAGACTCGCACGCCTGTGGTTGCGACGGCGTAGACGAGCACGGCGATGATGAGCAACATCAAGGGCACGAGGGCGTACAACAGCCGTTGCGCCAGGCTGTGCCCGTAGGGAGGCACGACACGGCCACGACGGACCGGGGCCAGGCGGGGAACGACCCGGAAGAGCAACTGCAGGACGATGCCGAGCGCGATCCCCGTCCAGAAGCGAGGCGACAGGGAGGTCACCGAGTAAGAGACGGCGTAACTGAAGGCATAGAGCGGCATGGCCGGGGCGCTGACATAGAGAATTGGCACTCGCAGCAGCCAGGCGGCCAACGAGGCCAGCGGCATCGCGGCCACAGGCTGGCGCAGCGCCCTGCCCAGCCGGCCAGCGTAGTCCTGGGTGAGCAAAAAGCCAGCGATCAGGCCAAAACCGATGGACTCGAAGACGTGGAGCAACTGCGCCGTCTCGTACGCCCCCCGCACCAGGCCGCTGACGGCGGCGACCAGCGCGGCGGGCAGGACCCCCAGCCGGGCGGCGGTGAGGCCAATGAGCAACAGTGCGATGACAGGCACTTCCAGAGGGCGGGCTTCCGAGGCGGTGCCCGGTATGGGGAGCAGACGCAGGCCGGTGAAACGGAGCTTCAGGGTGTTGCTGAACAGAGCCACGGACAGGGTCAGCAGGACAAAGAGCGCCACTTGCCGCCAGCGTAACGATGAGAGATCCGTTCGCAGGAAGAGCAGAAGCAGCGGGGGAAGGGTGGCGGCCAGGTAGAGCAGCAGGAGCAGGTATCCCTCTAACCGCTGAGGCACGGCCAAGGCTGGATTGTCCCACGTGCCGAACCAGACGATTTCCATGGCGCCTTACCAGATCAGAAACACTTGCGTTCTGTACCGTATTATAGCACTTTACAGCTTAACCGGCAATACAGATTGAGCAAGGGAGCAAAAAGAAAAGAGGGCAAGGCGAGTTCCACCCTGCCCTCTGAAATGGCAGCCAGATTTTATTTGACGACGATGTTCACCAGCCGCCCTGGCACGTAAATGACCTTGACGATCTCACGGCCGGCGATGTATCGTTGCGCCCCCGCCGTAGCCAGGGCCTTTTCCTTGGCCTCCGCCTCGCCGATGTTGGCCGGCACTGCCAACCGGTCGCGCACCTTGCCGTCGATCTGAACGATCAGGGTGATGGTTTCCTCGGCGGCAATTGCCTCTTCCCACCTGGGCCAGCTCTGCTGATGGATGCTGTACGGCCGGCCGGTGCGCGTCCACAGCTCCTCGGCAATGTGAGGCGTAAAGGGTGCCATGAGCAGCAGCAGGCTCTCCACGGCCTCGTCCCAGGCGGGTGTGTGAGCCAGCGGCGTCGTTTTGGCCGTCTTCATCGTGTTGCGCAGCGACATCAGCGCCGCGATGGCGGTGTTGAACGAAAAGCTCTCAATGTCTTCGGTCACCTTTCTGATCGTCTGATGTACCGCCCGGCGCAGCGCCCGCACGTCGCCCTCGCCGGCCCGGCCAGCGACGCCTGGCTTGGGCTCCAGGGCCAGCGACCAGACGTCTTCCAGGAAGCGCTGTGTCCCCCGGATGCCCTGACTGTCCCACGGCCCGCCCAGGTCCCAGCGGGCAAAGAACAGGAGATAGGTCCGCACCGTGTCGGCGCCGTATCTTTTGACGAGTTCGTCAGGGGCGATGACGTTGCCCCGGCTCTTGCTCATCTTTTCGCCGTCTTCGCCCAGCACCATGCCCTGGTTAAAGAGGCGCAGCATCGGCTCGTCAAAATCCACCACGCCCATGTCACGCATCGCCTTGGTGAAGAAGCGAGTGTAGAGCAAGTGCATGGTGGCGTGCTCGATGCCGCCGGTGTACTGATCGACCGGCAGCCAGTAGGCCCCCTTCTCGGGGTCGATGGGGGCCGAGTCGGCGTGAGCTGGTTCGCCTTCCCGGTAATACGGGCTGACGTAGGCGTAATGGTACCACGAGGAGCACATAAAAGTGTCCATCGTGTCGGTCTCGCGCCGGGCGTCGCCGCCGCAGCGGGGACATGTGACGTGCAGAAAGCCGGCGTGATAGTTGAGCGGGCTCTCGCCGGTGGGCAGGAACTCGGCGTCCTCCGGCAGCAGCACGGGCAGATCCTCGTAGGGCACGGGCACGATGCCACACTCTGGGCAGTGGATCATGGGGATCGGCGCGCCCCAGTAACGCTGGCGGCTGATGAGCCAGTCGTGCAGGCGGTAGTTGACGGCAAACTTGCCGATCCCTTTCTCCTCCAGCCAGTCAGTCACCTTGCTCTTGGCCACGTCGCCCGGCGTGCCGGAGAATTCGCCAGAGTTGATCATCGCGCCATACTCGGCGTGGAACAGCACGTCGCGATAGAATTCGACGTCCCACAACATCTCCATGACGGTGCGCTTGTCTCGCACCGCCGGTTCCAGCCTCTGGCAGCGGGCCAGGATGTCACGGTCGGCTGCCACAGAGTCGAATGCCCGGACGGCATCGTCAAATACAAAGGCCCACCGCGCGCCGACGACCTCCGTCCAGGAACCGGGCCTGATGTGTGCCCCGGCCAGGGCCAGGTAGCGGTCTATCTGATCCCTGTCCAGCGTGACGACCAGGGCGCCGTCTTGCTCTTCGAAGGCGATGCCCGCCTCGGCCAATGCATCGGCAAAGCCCGCCTCCATCGTGCCCTGAGCGGCGAGCGACTTGGCCACGCCGCCGGGCCGGTCAATGACCGGGATGATGTGCAGGCCGAACTTGAGGGCGAACTCAAAGTCCCGCTCGTCGTGGGACGGCACGCCCATGATCGCGCCGGTGCCATAGGTCATCATCACGTAATCGGCGATCCAGATGGGGATGCGCATGCCGTTGACCGGGTTGATGGCGTACGCGCCGATAAAGACGCCGCTCTTTTCCTTGTCCGTCGCCGTCCGCTCGATCTCGCTCTGGCGGGCGGCCTGGTGCTGGTAGGCGTCTACGGCCTCGCGGTACTCGTCGGTCGTCAATTCGTCCACCAGGGGGTGCTCGGGGGCGAGCACCATGAACGTCGCACCCCACAGGGTGTCAGGGCGGGTGGTAAAGACGACCAGGTCGTCGCCGCGCTCGGTCTTGAAGACGGTGTCGGCACCTTCGCTGCGGCCGATCCAGTTGGTCTGCATGATCTTGACCCGCTCGGGCCACTCGATCTGGGAAAAGTCGAGCAGTTCGTCGGCGTATTGGGTGATGCGGAACTTCCAATGGGGCACGTTCTTTTTGATCACCGGCGTGTTGCAGCGCTCGCAGTGGCGGTCTTCCCCCCACACCTGCTCCCGGGCCAGGACGGTGTTGCACCGGGGGCACCAGTCGACGAGTGCCTCGTCGCGGTAGGCCAGCCCCATGTCGTACAGCTTGAGGAAGAACCATTGCGTCCAGCGATAGTAGCCGGGCAGGCAAGAGATGGCCTCGCGATCCCAGGCCCACATGGCGCCCATGGAGCGCAGTTGGCCCTGCTCGCGCTCAATGTTGGCCATCGTCCACGCGTGGGGATGGATGCCCCGCTGGATGGCCGCGTTCTCGGCCGGCAGGCCGAACGCGTCAAAGCCGATGGGAAAGAAGACGTTATAGCCGTTCATGCGCTTGTAGCGCGCGGCGGCATCGCTGGGCGTCATGGCGTACCAATGGCCGATGTGCAGATCACCCGATGGGTAGGGCAGCATGGTCAGGAAGTAGTATTTCTCTCTGCCGGGATCCTCGGCCGTTCGGTACAGGCCGTCGGCCTCCCATCGCGCTTGCCATTTGGGTTCGATGTCTTGAGGTATGTATCTGTCTGTCACGATGCTCGCTCCTCTCCCTCCGTTGCCAAAGACAAAGCCCCTCGTCCGCCAGGGACGAAGGGCTGCTCCGTGGTACCACCCTGTTTGGAAAGAACCCGCTTGCACCACACTTGGGCAGGGTTGTGGTGCACCTCTTTCCCACTCACCGGCGCGATAACGGGCGCCACGCGTCGCCGACTACTGGGCGGGCTTGTCCGCTGTTCCCCGGCACGGCTCCCGGGCGAGTTTGGCCTGTGTGGCGGTGCCACCGGCGCCCCCCGAAAGCGCCCTCTGCCAGGCTCCCACCATCACCCGGCTCTCTGCGAGGGTTGGCCTACTACTCCCGTTCACGGCCTGTTGACTGATCACTTTTACTATAGCAAATCGCATATCGCTTATGGCGATATGCGATACGCGATGCGTGACCTGGTGGACCTGAAGGGACTCGAACCCTTGACCTTCTCAATGCCATTGAGACGCGCTCCCAACTGCGCCACAGGCCCACGCGAGGATAAGTTGAAAGACTGGGACCTGACTGGGCCGGATCCTGCTCCCCGAGCGCCCCAGTGGAGCTGAGGGGACTTGAACCCCTGACCTCATCAGTGCGATTGATGCGCTCTCCCAACTGAGCTACAGCCCCAAATCGCGGCCCATAGTATAGTCCAGAACCCGGTTCTTGTCAAACAATGACCCTCAGCTTGCCCGGCAGCACGCGATACTCGACCCGCGTCGCCGCCGGATCGAACAGCTCGCCGTCGGCCTGGATGGGGGTGGAGGGCTGGCAGGTGATGGTGAGGCGCGTCGTGCGGCCAGACGTGATCTCTGGCTCGTCCACGTGGCGGCCGTCAAAGGTCGTGGGCAGCAAGCGCAGTAGCCGCAAGCGAGTCATACCTCCGCCCAGGATAAAGTCCAACTGGCCATCGTCCAGCTCGGCGCGGGGCGTCATGTAGAAAGCGCCGCCGGTGCGGGGGCTGTTGCCCACCGAGACCAGCGCAGCCTGCCCGGAGAAGCGCCCGCTGTCCCACTCGACCGTCATCTGCCAGTCGCGGTGGCGGAGGATGGTGAGCAGGGCGGCCAGGATGTAGCGCGGCGTGCCTTTGACCCGCTTCATGCGGCTCTGCTGGACCGTGACCATCGGCTCCAGGCCGACGGCCGAGTTGTTGTCAAAGTAGCGACCGTTGACCCAGCCGACGTCAATGACGCGGCTGCGGCCGGCCTGGATGCGGCGACAGGCTTCCGCCACGTCGGAGGGCAGGTCGAGTACGTCGGCCAGGTCGTTGGCCGAGCCGAGGGGGATGATGCCCAGCGGCCCGGCGACCGTGCCCGGCGACTCTCCGGCCGCCATGACCAGCCCGTTAACCACCTCGCTGATCGCGCCGTCCCCTCCGGCAGCGACGACCGCGTCGTAGCGCTCGCTGGCTGCCTGGCGCGCCATGTCGATGCCCTGATTGGGGGCCTCCATAGCGACGAGATCGAAAGCCATGCCCAGCTTTCGCAGGTTGTCCTCGATGGCCGGGATGGCCGCCTGGGCCTTCCACCGGCCAGAGTATGGGTTGACGATGATTTTCACCCTGTTGACTGTCACACTTCCCCCCAATCCTCCCAGGTCAACTCGACATCGCCGACAAACACCGTGTCGCCGGCCTCCACCCCTGCCTCTTCCAGGGCGGCGATGACGCCCATGTTCTCCAGGAAGAGATGAAAGCGCAAGATCGCCTCGTCCAGTTGCCAGTTGGTGCGGTGCGCGGCCCGTTCGACGCGGATGCCTCGCACCCGCCAGGCGTTCGCCCCCTTGTCGTGGGTCACAGAGATGGCGTCCTCGTCGGGGGGCGGCTGCAGAACAGCGGCGGTTTCCGTCACCTCGACCGGCAACGCCTCACGCGGCAATGCCTCCAGCCGCGACGCCACGCGCCCCATGAGCGCGTCCACGCCCTGCCGGGTGACGGCCGAGATGGCCATGGTCTCCCGGACACCTCGCTCGACCAGCGCCGCTTGCAGCCGGGGCCACAGGGCCTGGGCAGGGGGCAGGTCCATCTTGTTCAGGACGACGATCTGCGGCCTGGTCGCCAGCCGCTCGCTGTACAGGTCCAGCTCGGCGTTGATCGTGTCGTAATCGGCCAGCGGATCCTGGGAAGCGCCGTCGAGCAGGTGAACGAGCAGGCGCGTCCGCTCCGCGTGGCGGAGAAACTGGTGCCCCAGGCCCGCGCCCTGGTGCGCCCCTTCGATGAGGCCGGGCAGGTCGGCCACGACAAAGCTGGTGGTCGGGTCAAGCGCGACGACGCCCAGGTTGGGCACGAGCGTGGTGAAAGGATAGTCCGCGATCTTGGGGCGGGCAGCGCTGACGACCGACAGCAGCGTGGACTTGCCAGCGTTGGGCAAGCCGACGATGCCCACGTCGGCGATGAGTTTCAGCTCCAGGGCCAGCCACCGTTCCTCGCCCGGGTCGCCCTGCTCGGCGACGCGCGGGGCCTGGTTGGTCGGGCCGGCAAAGGCTGCGTTGCCCCGCCCGCCCCGCCCACCGCGGGCGACGAGCAGCTTCTGGCCGGGGAGGGTGAGATCGCCCAGAAACTCGCCCGTGTCGGCGTGGCGCACGATCGTGCCAGGCGGCACCGGCACGTGAACGTCGGCACCGCCCTTGCCGGCCTGATTCTTGCCGCGCCCGTGCGCGCCGCGCTCCGCCTTGATGTGGACCTTGTGGCGGAAGGTGACCAGCGTGTTGAGGTGGGTGTCCACGACCAGATAGACGTCGCCGCCTTTGCCGCCGTTGCCGCCGGCCGGCCCGCCCAGAGGCACGAATTTCTCCCGGCGGAAGGCGACGATGCCGTTGCCCCCGTCGCCACCCTTTACATAAATCTTGACCTCGTCAAAGAACACGGTTTTCCTCCGCGATAAGCACTTGTCCAGAAATAACCCTGTACTGACCGCCCTGGTCCTGTCCGACCAGAACAGTGTCCAGCACAGTGCGCCTGATTTCGGACCCAAAGTGCGAAGTTAATAATGGACAAGTACAAAGCATACACGCAATTGGGGTTGTTGTCAAGGCAAGGCAGGCGTGATATAATGTGAAGCGGGAAACGTGGTGCGTGGGGCGTGAGGGGCAAAGCGGAGGGGTTGATGGAACCGATCACTACTGCTGCCGTTGTCCTGGCGCTGGCGCAGGGCTTGAGCCAGGTGGGGGGAAAGCTGCTCGAAAAAGGGTTCCTCGAGCCGGCCCTGGGACCGGCCGTGGAGCTGATGACACGCTGGTTGGGACGGGCTGTCGTCTCGAAGGAAGAGGACGACGCGCTGCGCAAAGCGCTGCGAGCGGCGATGAGGGATTACGGGCAAGTCACGGGCGAGGGCGACCTGCAGGTGCAGGCCCTGCTGTCCAGCCTGCACGTCCTGACGGCCGAGGAGAACGCTGCCCTCCGCGCCGAGGTGGCCCGGGCGCTGTGGCTGATGGATGGTCCCGATCCGGCCTACACGCCAGAGACGCTGCCCGCTGCGCTGGGCCTGTCGTCGAAGATGCGCCGACCGCTGGCTGCCTTTCTGTGGCAGCTCAAACGGCGACTGGCGGCGCGCGAGCCGTTCCAGTCGCTGTTCGCCTTCGACCAGGACGCGGCGGTGCGGCGCGCGCTGGGAGAGATGACCGAATATGTCGGCCTGCTGGCGGCGACGGTAGCGTCCACGGCAGAGGGGCCGGCGGTGCGCGTGTGGCCGGTGGAACGGAAAGCCAGCGCGGCCGAACTGGCCCGCCTGCGCCGTACATACCTGGCCTACCTGGCCGACGAGTGCCGCTGGCTGGCGTTCAGCGGCATCATGCAGGTGCGCGACATCCCCCGGCTGCCGATGGCCGAGGTCTTTGTGCCGCTCAAGGTCACGCCCCCGGCGCAGTTGCGGCCGGAGCGGGCGCTGCTGGAGGCGGAGCGGATCGAGGACAAGGTGCCCCTGCAGGGATTGCTGCCCCGCTACCCGCGGCTGGTCGTCCTGGGCGATCCTGGCTCGGGCAAGACGACCTTTCTCAAGTACGTCGCCCTGGCGCTGGCCGAAGGCCCCGCTGCGGCGCGGGAGCGGCTGGGCCTGGATGTCGACGCCGCATCCGAGGCCGGCCCCTGGCTGCCGGTGCTCTTTCCCATCGCCGCCTACGTCGAGGCGCTGAAAAAAGAGGCCAACGTGGCGCTGTTCGACTTTTTGCCCGATTATTTCCGGGGCCGCGCCCTGCCCGACCTGGGGCCGCTCCTGGGGGCCGAACTGGATGCCGGTCACTGCCTTCTCCTGCTGGACGGGCTGGACGAGGTAGGATCTCCCGGCGACCGGCGGCTGGCCGTTGGCCGGGTGGCCGACCTGACGCGCAAGTGCCCGGGCAATCGCTTCGTCGTCACCAGCCGGATCGCCGGGTACGACCAGGCCCCGCTGAGCAGCGACGAATTCACCCACCTGACGATCCAGCCTTTCGACGAGGAGGACATCGCCCGCTTTGCCGGGCAGTGGTGCCACGCGTACGAGACGAGGGGCGGGGTGACGACGCCTGTCGCCACAGCCAGGGCCGAGGCGCGCGCCAAGCACCTGGTGGCTCAGATCCACAGCGATCCCAACATCGCCAGGCTGGCGGCCAACCCGCTGCTGCTCAGCATCCTGGCGCTGATCCACTACCAGGGGACGCAACTGCCCCGCCGTCGCGTCGAACTATACGGCCTGTGCGTCAAGACGCTGGCCGAGACGTGGAACCGTGCCCGTGGCCTGGGCGACCGGCCGATCAATGTCTACCTGGGCGGCGAGCCGCTGGACGAGCGCTTTGTGGCCGACGTGCTGGGGCCGGTGGCCTACTGGACGCACGAGCACTGCCCGGAGCGGGTGGTCGAGCGGCGCGATCTGGAGGAGAAACTGGCCGAACGGCTCGACGAGTACGCTCAGGTGGGCCCGTTGAAGGCGCGAAGCCTGGCCGACGATTTCATCGAACTCATGGTCGAGAAAACGGGTCTGCTGGCTCCCCGCGGCCTGGATCTGTTTGGCTTTCTGCACCTGACGTTCGAGGAGTACCTGGCTGCCCGCTACTTGATCGACTGGTCGGACTATGAGGCCGAGGTCGGGCGGCTGGCCGCCGACCCCCGCTGGTGGGAAGTCGTCCGTTTGGGCGCAGCGGCGCTGACCGGCCGGCGTGTGGGCCAGTTGGTGAACGCGGTTCTAAATGCCGGCCTGAGCGGGAAGGACCGGGGACGCGACGTTGTGCTGGCCGGCTGGTGCGCCGTGGACGCCGGGCGCGCCGCCGTGGGCCAGCCGGCGATGAAGCGCCTGCTGGCGTGCCTGGAGCGGGCGATGCGCGGCACGGACGATGATGGCCAGCCGTTCGATCCACCCACCATCCCGGCCGCCACCCGCGCCGAGGCGGGCCGCGTCCTGGCCGACCTGGGCTGGCTGCCCGGCGACCTGGATGCCATGGTGGACGTGCCGGCGGGCGAGTTCCTCATGGGCAGCACGGCGGAGGAGATCGAGCGGCTCAAGGGGGAGGCCCCAGGCTACATGCACTCCTGGTTTGATCGCGAAGCCCCGCAGCGCCGGGTGACCGTGCCCGCCTTCCGCCTGGGCAAGTACCCGGTGACCAACGCCCAGTTCCGGCGTTTCGTCGAGGACGGGGGCTACGAGAATGAGTCTCATTGGTCGCCGGAGGGCGTGGCCTGGCTGCGCCGCACGGCGGAGGAAGAAGCAGACCTGCCGGACTATCGCCAGCGGGCGGGGCGCAGGGAACCGGGCTACTGGCGCGACGCCCGCTACAACCGGCCCAACGCGCCGGTCTTGGGCGTGACGTGGTACGAGGCGGAGGCCTACTGCCGCTGGCTGTCGGCCAGGGAAGGGCGGGATTACCGCCTGCCCGGCGAGGCGATGTGGGAGAAGGCTGCCGGAGGGGAGACAGCGGGCCGCTACCCCTGGGGCAACAGGTTTGACCCACAGCGAGCCAACACCGGCCAAGATGACATCCGCGAGCCGACGGCGGTGGGTGTCTATCCGCTGGGAGCCAGCCCTTACGGCGTGCAGGATATGATCGGCAACGTGTGGGAGTGGTGCGCCGATTGGTGGGGGCCTTACCGGGAGCCGCACGAGCCGCCTGATGGTGGCAGTTACCGCGTGCTGCGGGGCGGGGCGTGGTTCAGCGATCGTTGGCACGCTCGCTGCGCCTCCCGCAACCACTTC
>Ga0180438_10003453_pt1 | contig 23928 bp, 18 predicted proteins | sample SS_ome_12_FD_132455 | JGI IMG/M metagenome (GOLD analysis project Ga0180438, IMG submission 132455) | Hypersaline lake sediment archaeal communities from the Salton Sea, California, USA - SS_3_D_2 metaG | ecosystem: Environmental > Aquatic > Non-marine Saline and Alkaline > Hypersaline >...
CACCGAGACGATAAACACAGCCGTCCATTGTCGCAAAGACACCGTGATAGATGCTGAGCCAGCCCCTGTCGGTGCGGACGGGCGGGGCGCCCGGACCGATTTTCATTTCATCCCAGTGGTACTTGACCGGCTTGATTATCACCCGCGAGTCGCCCCAGTGACGAAGGTCCGGTGAGAAGCTGACCCAGATTGACCACGGGCTGATTTCCGAATTCGGCCGGTCCATCTTGACATATCTGCCCCCGATTTTCTCCGGGAATATCACGGTGTTGCGGTAATCGGCCTGAGTAATAAACGCAACTCTCTCGAGTGATTCGAAGTCGGCGGTCCTTGCCAGGCCGGTCCGCACGCCGTGCTCAGAGTATGCGCTGTAAGTTATATAGTATGCCCCTTCCAAAGCGGTGATACGAGGGTCCTCAACGCCGAAAGCTTCGTATTCCGCGAAAGGCGGTTCGTTGCTGGGGACCATAAAAGGCTGTGGACGCGGCTTAAAATTGAAGCCGTCGTCACTTTCGGCTATCCCGATTATCGAGCGGCCCGTATCCAGGTGTGAGCGAAACAGCATTATGTATCGGCCGTCGAATTTTGCGACGCCTGCGTTGTGAACGGTTTGCACCGGATATGGGATGTCGTCTTTTGTCAGGATCGGATTGCCTTCATATCGGGTCACAAGATTTCTCTTCATTTTGCGCCTCAAATTAAGCCGTACCTTTTTCCGCTTCGCGACCAAAGACCTCCTCGTAGACCTTTTCATAACTGGCGGCCATGCGCTCGATGGTGAAGTTCTGCTCCACGTGGCGGCGGCATTGTTTGCGGTCAATCCGGTCAATCCTGCCGACCGCGTCTATTGCCTGGTCGACGTCGTCGACGAGGTATCCGGTTCTTCCGTTGTCGATAACCTCACGGCACGATCCGAGATCCATCGCAATTACCGGCACGCCGGCAGCCATGGACTCGGCCATGACCAGTCCAAACCGTTCCGGGATCGTGTTCAGATGAATAACGGCGTAAGCACGCTCGAAGAGCGCATCACGCTGAACGGGATTGACCGGCCCTATGTATTGTATGGACGAACCATTGATATGTGGTCTGAGCGCGTTGTCGAAATAATCCTCATCCTGTATTATACCGGCTATTATAAGCTCCCTCCCGACGGCTCGGGCAACTTCTATAGCCAGATGTGTTCCCTTGTCGCGATGTATCCTTCCGAGAAAGACCAGCGCCTCTCCCGGTTCAGCCCGGAAGGTCAGGTTCGACAGGTCAATCCCGTTGTGCACCGTGGCGACATACGGAAGCTCACTGTCTCTGTCGGCGTCGCTGATGGATACGAAATAAGTCTCCTTGTACTTGCGGTACACTTTTAGAAGCTCGGGCGATGAAAAACCGTGAATCGTCGTCAGCATCGGAGTGTCGATCATCCGCGAATAGGTCAGCGGGAGAAAGTCAAAGTTGTTGTGGATGAGGTCGAACTCTTCGGCGTGCTCCATGAGTTCGGAGATATGGAGACATTCGGCGACCTTGGGCAGTTGGGACCTGTCTTCTTCGTAACCTTTTTCTATGACAGCGTGCAGCTTTGCACTTGTCACCGAATCGGCGGTTGCAAAAAGCGTCAGGTTTTTCCAGCCGCGCGCGTTCAATCCTTCGGTGATATTGGAGGCTACCGTTTCCCAGGCGCCGTAGGCCCTCGGCGGCGTTCTCCAGGCCACGGGTGACAAAATCGCCACTCGTCTGCTTCTAAGGTCCGTCTTACTCATACCCGGCATGCTCATATTATCCCGTGCTCTTTCGCACCTGCTTCTTTATTCGCTGGATATGGCCGCGTCCCAGGGCCTTTACCTCGCAGCCGAGTTCAAAATAGCGCCGTATTCTCTCGTCGTCCAGAATCCCAAAGCAGTCGATCACCGCCAGAGGCGCGCCCGCCCAGGCTACTATCTGGTCCGGATCCAGGTCCAGGTAGGGCTCATGGGGCACGGCAAGTATGATCGCCGCTGCTCCCGCCAAAGCCGACCCAAGGTCTTTTTGAACACGGATTTTCAACAACTCCTCCTGGTTTCTGAAGAACCGTGCCCAGGATTTGCCTGGGGCCGGATAAACATCCTGCTTTTCAAGCTCGTACCAGTGCTCGAGGTACGGATCGTGCACCCTCATCTCGGCGCCGATTTCAGTGAGTTTACGCACGACGATTTCCGAGCCGCTGTAGCGCGTGTCGGCCACATCCTGTCGATAGCTTGCCCCGCACAGCAGAACGGTCGCACCGGCTACCTGGCGACCCATATTTCGAAGGGCGTCCCGCGTAAGCGTCGCAACATGGAGGCCTCGTGTATCATTTATATCAATTGCCATCGTAGTGATTTTGAAGATGTCGTCTTCGAAACCGAGGATGTGCTTGTACGCCCAGTATCCAAGACCACCGTCTTTGGGCAGGCAATAACCCCCTATCCCCGGACCGGGAAAAATGATGTTGCTGTGCGTGGGGCGAACTTTTACCGCCTGGATCACCTTGGTCAAATCGACCCCGTTTCGCTCAGCGAAAAGCGACCATTCATCAAGAAACGCAAGTATGGTCGCCCTGTAAGAGTTTTCAACGATTTTTGTGGTCTCGGATTCTATGGGCCGATCCATGACGCTCAGCGGGAACTCTTCGGTGTTGAGAACCTCTTTCAGGAACTTCTCGACACGCTCTCTGGCCTCTTGATTGCACCCGGAACAGACCCGCCAGAAATCGCGGATTGACGCAACGTACTGCTTTCCGGGCATTACGCGTTCGAAGCTGTGTGCAAGCAGCGGCACCGAGTTTATACCACGCGCCGCGAAGGCCTTCTTCATAATAGGCCATGCGACAAACTCCGTAGTTCCCGGCGCCACGGTGGTCTCGATAAGCGTCAGACACTTCGCGGGCACTTTTTCGCCGATCGTCTTAATTGTCTGCTCGAGCGCCTTCATTTCGACTTTACCGCTCCGCATATTCCCCAGGTCCGACTTAGAGTAGTCACACTGGACGTCCACAACCACACAATCAGCCAACTTCAGACAGTCGCTGTTGTATGTGGCGACGAGGGTCTTTTTCTCGAGGACGCAACGTTTGATCATAGGCTCGACCTCCGGGTCCTCGGCTTTTACCGGCGAGACGCCCCGGTTCAGCAGCGGGATTTTCCAGTAGCTTCTCGTGCTCGGCCGCTGACAGCCTATGACGAACTTTGCGGGCTTGCCGCTTTTTTTGTCTACGGTATCCGCAATTATTGCCGCCATGACGGCCCCGACAAAGCCGACGCCCATAACGACAACGACCTCGCTGCCCTGGCCTCTGGCCGACTCGGCCAGTTCCTCAATTCGCTCAAATTCACCTGCATACTCATCTTCTCCGGGAATACAGAACCTTTCACCGTCCGGACTTGTCGAATAATCACTCACAATTAATACCTCTCTATAGTCATCTGCTTTTCGTCAGTATTATTACCGACCGGGGTGTAAGTTACGCGACAGCGTGACTGAAATCAAGACTTTTTCCGCACTGCGCGAGGTGCGCTTGCCTGGACGCTAATCAGCGGCGATGTCGTTGCGGTTTGATCGGCTGTTCTTTCTGAGCTGCATTATTTCTGAACTGTTATAGAGGAGATTCAGGCCCAAAACACGCCCACGCGAACGTTAATCAGCAACCTCCGCGGGCTGGGGTTGTTCGTTCTCAAGTGGGGCCAAAGGCCGGGGTTCTGCGACCTTTCGATAACCGAGCGCCTTAATAAGTTCCAGCACTTCGGTCCATGTGGGAAAAGGCCTCATATTCGCTTTTTTATATTCGTCGACAGCCATGAGGAATTCGAACTGCTCGTCGGACATCTGTCCTTCTTCAGCAGCGCGCCGCTGTTCGCTTCTGCGCTTGCCCGGTCCTCGATGCCGATTCAGTGCCAGGCGCCGGTCGACGACGCTGCGCCTGCGCTCCAGACTCGATGGCTTGTCCGTATAGTCCTGCTCAGCCGACGGAGTTATCTGGCGGCGCCTGTCTTGGGCGTTTTCCCTCGATTCCTGCACGTTATCAACTGACTCTTGCTGGTCCATTTCATTCTTCCTGTACCAAATTGTCTGCGGACCCTTAGTTGCCACCCGTCCTCGAGTGGGGGGCCTCCGGCCGCGGTGCTGTCGCTGCCGGAAGTCTCCACGGCCTACACATCAAAAATCTTCTTGAAGGAAGGTGCCGTCAAACTCACCGTCATCTTCCTGCTCCAGTGCAAGGTCATAGAAGTCATCATAAGCGTCCTGAGACTCTATGATCACGTGCGCTTCGTCAATGAAGTCCTCGGCAACCAGCACGGCAATTCCGCTGCTCTCTGCATCCTCATGCTGCTCCCTGATAATCGTGGGGATATCGTTGTTCTTCAGAAGAGTCTCGTAATCTTTTGCCTGCTCCCAGTCCTTTGCAAAAGTGACAACAACAAACTCATGGGATTCCGTTTGTGCTTTTTGTGATTTTGTGGAACGCTTAGTCATTTTTATCACCATGGCAAAATCAAATTTGATTTTAGATTTAGTTCCGAAGGACTTTTTCGTCAAAACCCGGCACGGTGATTATTTAAATTCCAAAAAATTGCATTCGCGTCGACAAAAGAAGACCTGCGAAAGACCCGCACTTAGGTTTTTTCGCGTATTGGTCAGATAACCGGAAAATATTGCGTTTTTGCGCAATTGGCCGGCCTGACGCACCGCCACCGAAATTACCAAAATAATCTTCCCCGGACCAACACCGCCAGAATCTCCCCTCGTGCCCCAAAATTTGACCGGCCACACAGACGATTTCTCCGTCAATGCGCCAACCGGAGCTTCAAATTATCAAAATCATCAACAGTTCTTCAAACACTAATAAATTTTGTGCTTCGCTCCCTATTTTCTTGTTGCGAAACCCACAGACAACGTGTATTAAGAGCGCTCTTTAGCGTGCCGGGCTGAGGGACACGCAGCCGGCGGAATGTCAAGTTGCTACTTTTTACAAGGAAGGGTTTCAGAATGGCAAAGAAAAGAGAGTGCCTGGTAGTGGCGAGCAAAGTCAAAGCCCATGTCAAGGGCAAGAAGATGATGACGTCCGCGGATGCTATTCAAGCGCTGAGCGACAAGGTATATGGCCTGCTTGACGATGCCATCGTTCGTACAAAGGCCAATCGCCGCAGTACCGTAAAGGCACAGGATCTGTAGTGGCGCACGTAAGACCTTTCGCTAAAAGAGCTTAGGAGCGCAGAGTGATCAGGAAAGCAAGCTGTACCGCCGGTTTACCGGCGGTCCGGCCTGCTTGCCTCAGGCTCGGGAGCAAGGCTATTCCACGGTTAAACGATGCCGTTGCTTATCGGGCTTAGGGCAACGCGGCAGGAAAGCATTTCCGCATGTTATAAGACGGCCGGTCCGAAATGTGGGGGTAAATCTGCGCCTACCTTCAAAAAAAAGCGACCGCTAAAAACCTCCCTATCAGTGCCGCACTTGTGATTATCCTCAGTTTGATTCAACTGTTTCGCACTCAACGCCCGATTTATGTAATAGGCGACGCGTTAGAAACCACATTTTTTTGGTCTCTAACAGTCAAGGATATTGGATTAATTGCCGATAATTTGGCTAACCAGCGAGTCTTAAATCAGTAGTTTCGTCTGTTGAGTAGCCGCATCGGCTGTGCGGTGGTGTAGAATAGGTAATTTGCCGTAGCTGTTTGTCAAATGGATAGTTGTGAAACAAACTTGGTTTGGCGGAGGGAACTATGAGAGTCTTCATGTTGGGGTGGGAATTTCCACCATTCATAAGTGGTGGATTGGGCACTGCATGTTACGGACTTACCAAGGCAATGGACAGACTTGGCATACAGGTAACCTTTGTCTTGCCCAAGATGGTAGAAGCTCAGTATGCAACGCACGTTAATCTCTTGACGCCCGAGTCGAGCCGTAGCCGCTCTTCGAGGCTCAAGGCGCTCAAGAATGTGCGTTTTCGCGCGATTAATACGCCTCTTCAGGCATATGCAACACCTGATGTTTACCAGCGGCAGCTTGAGCACACATTGCAGCAGAAGCAGTTGGCCTGTGGTGGCAAAGGCTGCACAATCGGGCCAATAAGCGGCATCGAATACGAGGGTGATATGTACTCGGAGGTCTATCGATACGCGGCCATCGCCGCGGAACTCGCGGCCGACGAAGAATTCGACGTCGTTCATGCACACGATTGGATGACGTATCCGGCCGGTATGGCAGTGGCTCGGATGAGCGGAAAACCGCTGATTGTTCATATTCATTCCACCGAGTTCGACCGTAGCGGCGAGCACGTCAACCAAATGATCTACGACATCGAGCGGGAGGGAATGCACTGCGCCGACCGGGTAATCGCGGTAAGCCATTATACCCGGAATATTGTAATCAACCGCTACGGCGTCAGCAGCGACAAAGTTGAGGTGGTTTACAACGGCGCAGATCGAAACGACAACGGGGATTGGAACCTGTCAGAGGCTGGTATCGCAAAGGATGAAAAAATCGTCCTGTTCCTGGGGCGAATCACGATGCAGAAAGGTCCGGAGTATTTCCTTGCGGCCGCTAAGAAAGTTCTCGGTGTGATGGACAACGTCAAGTTCGTCATGGCCGGCTCCGGCGATATGATGCACCGGGCGGTCGAACTCGCTGCCGAGTTCGGTATCGGGCACAAAGTCCTCTTTACCGGTTTTCTCCGCGGTGAAGACGTGCAGAGGATTTACCGGATGGCGGACCTTTATGTGATGCCCTCTGTGTCCGAGCCGTTCGGAATCGCTCCGTTGGAGGCGCTTCACAATGACGTTCCGGTGATAATAAGCAAGCAGAGCGGCGTATCGGAGGTTCTTCACCACGCACTGAAGGTTGATTTCTGGGATGTCGACGAGATCGCCAACAAGATAGTGGCGGTCCTCAGGTATCCACCGCTTGAAATGACATTGCGCGATTACGGCAATTTTGAGGTCAGAAGACTGCGCTGGATGGATGCGGCGTCGACGTGTGCAAAGATCTACTCGGAAACACTGGCAGCGGTTTGACCGGGCCGTTCGAATAAGAGCGCAGGTGCAGGAACCTGGCGTGAAGGTTCTTGATTTCGGTTTGGTTCGTATTTGACGGTGTATATTTATGGCTTCGGTATGTTTCTATTTTCAGGTACATCAGCCGACTCGGCTTCGGCGCTATACCGTATTCGACAAAGACCACCACTACTTCGACGAGCACAAGAATTCGCTCGTCTGTAGAAAGGTGGCCAACAAATGCTATCTTCCAGCCAACCGCCTCATTCTTGATTTGATACGCAGGTTCGAGGGCAGGTTCAAGGTGGCCTACAGCATAACCGGCGTGCTGCTTGAGCAGCTTCAGACTTATTCGCCGGAAGTTATGAGCACCTTTGACGCCCTTGCACAAACCGGGTGCGTCGAGTTTCTGGCGGAAACGTATTATCACAGTCTGAGCTTCCTTTACTCACGGGATGAATTCATTGAGCAGATCAACAAGCACTGTGAAACGATTGAGAGACTTTTCGGCCAGAAGCCGCGGGTATTTCGAAACACCGAGCTTATCTACAATAATGAGCTGGCCGGTCTCATCGAGTCGCTGGAAAACTTTGACACCATATTGAGCGAGGGTGCCGACCACATCCTCGGTTACAGAAGTCCCAATTATGTTTACCGGCCCCAGGGGTGTGAGCGACTCAACCTTCTGCTGAAAAACTATGCCCTCAGTGATGATATAGCATTTCGTTTTTCGAACCACACATGGAAAGAATGGCCGTTGACGGCGGGTAAATTCGCCCAGTGGGTAAGCAGCGTCAATGGTAACGGCTACGTGGTCAATCTTTTCATGGATTACGAAACATTCGGTGAACACCAGTGGGAAGACACCGGAATATTCGACTTCATGAGGCACCTGCCGGAAGAAATCCTCAAGCACCCGGACAACGACTTCAAGACGCCAAGTGAAGCGGTTGACAGTTATGAGCCGGTGGGCGTGGTTGATGTGCCCCACTTGATAAGCTGGGCCGACACCGAGCGCGATTTGTCGGCGTGGCTGGGCAACGCCATGCAATCCAACGCCATTCACGAACTGTACCGCCTCGAAGAAAAGGTCAAGAAGCTCGGCGACCACAGTATTATCACCGACTGGCGAAAACTCCAGACTTCGGACCATTTCTACTACATGTGCACCAAGTATTTCGCTGACGGTGACGTGCATAAATACTTCAATCCGTACAACTCGCCCTACGACTCTTACATAAACTTTATGAACGTGCTCGATAATCTTGAGGGACGCTGTTCCAGGCAGGCGGGGGCAACCAATTTGTGCGACACGTCACAGAATAAGAACCCGCCTGGTCTGCAAGCGGCAAGCTGAATGCCTTCAGCGCATAGCTGATCGCCTCTACAGGGACGTGTCTGCAAGAACAATGATTCTTTTTGATCTTACTGTTCTGTTGTGAATTCCCGGGAAAGACATTGTGCTGACATTGCAAAAGGCCGATAGTGGCGAGATAGTCTCGGTTTCAACGGCCGAGAAAAGTATTGACGAGTTGTTGAGCAAGGAATGGTTGCTGACCAACGACCGAGGAGGCTACGCTTCTTCAACGGTCATCGGGTGCAATACGAGAAGATATCACGGCCTGCTGGTGGGCTCGCTGAATCCGCCGGTTGACCGAATAGTGGCGCTGGCAAACTGTCTCGAAATGGTGATTGTCGGGACCAGGACGATCGGCCTTGCCACATTTGAATTCGACGAGAAGTTCGCTCCCGAAAGCTTCAAGCGTCTCAAACGGTTCCGCCGCGATATCGGCGTGCATTTCGAATATGAACTTGACGGTGTAGAGCTGACCAAGTCGATATACCTTTTGCGTCACAGTGATACGGTCGCCGTCGTCTATGATTTTTCCCGCGTAAAGAACCCCGTAGACTTTGCCGTACGTCCCCTTGTGGCTTTGCGCGATTTTCATACGCTCCAGAAATCCTACGCGCGATTGAACTGCGAGTGGGCGGATGACGGTTTGGTTGTCAGGCACGATACGACCGGAAGCTGCCAATTGTATCTGTGCTGTCCTTCGGCGAAATTCGAAAAGGACCCTGAATGGTGGTTCAACTTCTTTTATCGTAAGGACAAAGAACGCGGGCAGGATTTCAGTGAAGATTTGTGGACCCCCGGGTTTTTCAAGTGGCGCGTGGACCGTCGTGTGCAGCTTGTTTTCTACGCTGCCTTGAGCGGCAATTCCGAGCCGGACCGGCCAACCGGCATCAACATCAAGGCGCTCCGCGAGAACCTGTGCAAACACCAGGATGCAGTAACGCCTGCTGCAAAGGGCAGAGACGAAAAACTCAGAACACTTTGCCTCGCTGCCGAGCAGTTTGTCGTGAAACGCTCTACTGGTGCACCTGCCGATGTCGAAAGGACCACCATTCTCGCCGGTTTCCCGTGGTTTGCTGACTGGGGCAGGGACGCCTTCATCGCCCTTCCGGGACTCCTGCTGTCAACTGGCAGATACCAGGAAGCAAAGTCCGTCTTGACCACCTTTGCCGCGGCCGCGGACAAAGGGATGATTCCAAATCGGTTCGACGACCGCAGCGATACCGCATACTTCAACAGTGTTGATGCATCACTTTGGTTCGTCAAGGCCGCGTTCGAGTATTTGGCGGCGGCGAGAGACTCCGAAACTTTCACACAACAACTGCTACCGAAGATTCGCTGGATTGCGGATTCATACCATGATGGAACTCGGTTTAATATCCACGCCGACGAGGATGGTCTAATAACCGGGGGCACTGAACAGACGCAGTTGACCTGGATGGACGCCAAATATGAAGGCCTTGCCTTCACACCTCGATACGGCAAGGCCGTTGAGGTAAATGCACTCTGGTACAACTGCCTCTGCTATCTCGCCCAGTTCTATGCCGAGACCGACCCGGAGGCCGCAAAGCATTATCATCTCCTCGCCGACCACGCCGAGTCGGGCTTTCGGCAGTTTTTCTGGAATGAGCGGACAGGTTATCTCAACGACTGTATCCTCCCGGACGGGACGGTTGACACGAGTCTTCGCCCGAATCAGATTTTCGCCGTATCACTTGCCTTTTCACCGCTGCCGCCTGAGCAGCAAAAGGCGGTCGTGAATGTTGTCAGGGAAAAGCTGCTTACTCCGTACGGCCTGCGGACATTATCCCCCGGCGACAGCCGCTACAAAGGCACATACACCGGCCCGCAGAAGCAGAGGGATGCGGCGTATCACCAGGGAACGGTCTGGCCTTATCTGATCGGGCCGTTTGTCGAGGCTTATCTGAAGGTCAATGATTTCAGTCGTGAAAGCAGGGAAAAAGCAGCCGGCTTCATTGAGCCGCTGCTGCGCCACATGACTGAGGACGCTTGTCTGGGCAGCATCAGCGAAATATTCGACGCCGATGAGCCTCACAAACCGAAAGGGTGCATTGCACAGGCATGGAGCGTCGCCGAACTCATCCGTGCATATCTGCTGATACACAGCTAAGCCGTTTTCAACCACAATTTCTTTGCGTCGGATTCGGTGAATTGTTACTATTGGCACTGGTGACAATTATGAAGCTGATATCCGAGCGATTACTTTTTTGTTTCGCAGTACTTGTGCCGCTAAACTCGATCGCTACAGGCGCGGGCCCGGCCCTGAGCGAAGGCAAAGCAGCCGGCGGACCGCCGGTCCAAAAACGACTTGTAGAAAAAGGCTGGCCCGAGCACGTCAGAGAAATCACCTACCACAGCAGCGCTGATTCGACCCTTCAGCCGGCTCTTTTCTATTCGCCCCAGACCAAACAATCCGCTCCCCTGCTGGTTGCTCTGCATACCTGGTCGAGCAATTATGTGCAGACCATGTCCATCCGCTACGCCGAATGGTGCATCGAAAAAGGCTGGGTCTTCATACATCCGGATTTCCGCGGGCCGAACAGAAAACCCGACGCCACAGGCTCTGACCTGGTCGTCGGCGACATCATTAGCGCCGTCAACTACGCAAGAGAGAATACAAAAGTCGATTCCACCCGAATATATCTCGTTGGCGCATCCGGAGGCGGCTATACGTCCCTGCTGATGGCTGGGCGAACGCCCAGGATATGGACGGCGGTTTCCGCCTGGGTGCCCATCACGGACCTTGAACAATGGTACCGCCAGTGTCTCAAATCCGGACGGAGGTATCATATGGACATCGTTGCCTCCTGCGGCGGTGTCCCAGGCGCAAGCAGCGAAGTCGATGACCAATATAAGAAACGTTCGCCGCTTACCTGTCTGAAAAAGGCAGCCGACCTGCCGCTCGATATAAACGCCGGTATCACCGATGGCCATACCGGCAGCGTTCCGATCAGTCACACCCTCAGGGCCTTCAATCTCCTGGCAGCCGAGAAGGACCGCATCAGCGAAAAGGACATAGAATATTTCGTGACGCACGCCAGAGTGCCCCTGCACCTCCAGGAGGCGATTAGCGACGCAACTTATGGCGAGAAAAAACCACTGTTTAGGAGGACCTCCGGCAAGACTCGAGTTACGATCTTCGACGGCGGGCACGAAATTGTATACGAAGCTGCCTTGAACTGGCTTGAGCAGCAGAAAAAACCACCGGCGCCCGAGGTCCAGCTTTGCCGCGGTAATTATCAGTCCGAGCAGGAGGCCAAGGCGCAACTCGCACGATTTGCCCGCACCTACAGCAACCTTTCACAATGGAAGACCCGCGCCAAGCGCATTCGTGAGGGTATTCTAAGCGGGGCCGGGCTTCAGCCCCCACCCCGTAAATGCGCACTGAATCCTGTCATCCACAGCAAACGGCAATACGATGCCTATACCGTTGAGAATGTCGCATTTGAATCTCTGCCCGGCTTCTTTGTGACAGGCAATCTGTACCGCCCTGCTTCGCAGGACGGGCCTTTTGCCGGTATATTATGTCCGCACGGACATTTCTATGAGCCTAACGGCGGCGGAAGGTTTCGCAACGACATGCAGAAGCGCTGCGCGACGCTGGCAAGGATGGGGGCGATTGTCTTCGCGTACGACATGGTCGGCTGGGGCGAGTCGGACCAGTTCGAAGACTACCAGTTCCCGCGTTCGCATAGTAAGTGCGAAAGCGCTGTTGCTCTTCAAATATGGAACAGCATCCGGGCCGTCGATTTTCTGCTTTCTCTCCAAGTGGTGGACCCGCCTCGAATCGGCGTCACAGGAGCATCGGGCGGCGGAACACAGACATTCCTGCTGACCGCCGTCGACGACCGTGTTGCGGTGTCCGTATCGGTGGTTATGGTTTCAGCCCACTTTTTCGGCGGCTGCACGTGTGAAAGCGGAATGCCTATTCACAAAAGCGCTGCTCACGAGACGAACAATGCCGAGATCGCCGCCCTGGCCGCGCCGCGACCGCAGTTGATAATCTCCGACGGTCAGGACTGGACGAAGAACACCCCCACCGTTGAGTTCCCGTACATCCGCAATGTTTACCGTCTCTACCACGCAGAACATACCGTCGAGAACCTGCATCTGCCCGAAGACGGCCACGATTACGGCTATTCCAAGCGCCTGGGCGCCTACACCTTCCTCGCAAAGCATCTGGGCCTTTCGCTAAAGAAAGTCAGGAAACCCGACGGCTCGGTAGACGAAAGCCGTGTCACCATCGAGAATCAAAACCTCATGCAAGTCTTCACGCCTCAGTATCCGAAACCACCACACGCCGTTAAATCATGGAAACACGCTTTCAAGTAGCGGTATCTTGCTGTCCGTCAAGGCTCCATATCGTTTTCCATTTCGCCTTTCTGCTTCGACAGGAAAAAAATCAGAAATCCTGGAACTTTTCCGCCGCCATGTTCACTTAACACAACGGAACGAAAAGCAAAAGTGCAAGAGAGTGTGTTGAGGTTGACCGATGATCGAGAACGACCGAAATCCTGACAGCGAATCACAATTCGCAATCCCGCCGGGGCTTCGCGACGATTTACAGGCCCTTTACAAGCCGGATTCGGCCGTACCGCCCGAAGTTGACCGCGCCATACTCGACCGTGCCCACCACCGCCTCGTGAACCGAAAAAGGCCCTTCAGGGGTATTCGATGGGCCGCCTCGGCTGCTTCGGTTGCCGCCGCCGCAGTTGTTATCATCGTTGTCTCGCTCGACCGACCGAGAGACGCCGCCCCGCCTTCGGCGGCACGATTTACCGCCGCCCTCGCCCTTCCGAGCGACATCGACCAAAACGGACGCGTCGACATTCTCGACGCCTTCAAATTAGCCCGAAACATAGAATCCACCAGTCTGCCCAAAATAGAATGGGATATTAACCGCGACGGAATGGTCAATCGCGACGACGTCGATTACGTCGCCTTTGCTGCCGTCCGCCTGAATAAAGGAGTTTGACCATGAAACAGGCGATTGCCAAAATAATGGTTACTTTAGCCCTTTTCGTTTCGGTCATGGCGCAAGAGCAGGATTTTGAGAGCCCCTCCGCTGCGGCCGCCGTGCGATTTGAACCCCTGCGCATCTATCTCGACTCTGGCCCCAACAACCTGGCAGCCTTTCAGTTCGAACTAAAGGCTGTCGCAGGAAAAATCAAAATCGTCGGCGTCGAAGGCGGCGAGCATGAGGCCTTCACAGAGCCGGCTTACTACGACCCCGCCGCTCTCGCCAACGACAGAATAATAATCGCAGCCTTCAACACCGGTAGCGACCTGCCCACAGGCCGAACCAGAATCGCCACCATACACCTCCAAATAATCGGCGACATCGAGCCCGAATACGAACTCCACCTCACCGTCGCCGCCTCCGAAGACGGAAACGAAATACCAGCCGAAATCTCGTTCGAATAAGGAGAACAGAAGTGAAAACAAAAGCTGCAATAATAGCCGTTCTCATAGCCCTAACCGCCGGTTTGCTGACCGTCCGCTTTGTGGGATGCTCCACAATGATGGATGGCAAAAAAGCGGCTCGCGACGTCAGCTTGCAGGTCACCGGCGAAGGTGAAGCTGCCGGAGAGCCTGTCGAAGCAGAACAATTGACCGAAGTCGCATCAAAGTCTACCGGTGAGTTCAAGCTGCCCCCACCCATGTATTTGGGAAAACCTTCGGGATCAAGCAGGGAGACCATAAATGCTCCGCACGCCAAGGTGCCGGCTTTGGGCGATGTGCCGCTCGTGGGCGGTTTTTTCCGGCGCGCTGAAGACTCAGGTGGCAAACTTGCTGAGTCTTGTGTTTTAGCGCAAGCTGCAGGCGAGCTTGTGGCCGCGGACGTGCCGGCTGAACTGCTCAACGTCGATGCCGACGAGATATGGATAATCGCCAGGCCCGAAGCGCCCGCACCGGAGGATGACGCCGATACGCCCGGCTGCGGCGCAATGATGGCGAAGCTGCCCAAAACAGACAAGCAGATCCCCCTCCCGCTCAAGCACACCGACGTAAACGGGCAGATCAGCGGCTACATCGCCACCGTCGACGTCACCCAGCAGTTCCACAATCCCTACGATGAGAAAATCGAGGCCGTATACGTCTTTCCGCTTCCACAGAACGCCGCCGTAAACGAGTTTATCATGACAATCGCCGACCGAAAAATCCGGGGCATCATCCGCGAGCGCGAACAGGCCGAGAGAATCTACGCCGAGGCCAGACGCCAGGGACACGTCGCCTCGCTGCTTACCCAGGAAAGGCCCAACATCTTCACACAGAAAGTCGCAAACATCGAGCCCGGAAGGCAAATCGACGTAAACATCAAATACTTCAACACCCTCGCATACCTCGACGGCTGGTACGAATTCGTCTTTCCCATGGTCGTCGGCCCGCGATTCAATCCGCCCGGTTACACCGATGGCGTCGGGGCCGTCGCACGCGGAAAGCACGGCATCTCAGGACAGAAAACCGAAGTCCAGTATCTAAAACCCGGCGAGCGAAGCGGCCACGACATCTCGCTGTCGCTCGATATCGACGCCGGTGTCGCGATCGAAGAGACCGTTTGTCCCACCCATGTAATCTCCAAAACCCCCCTCTCGCCCGAAAACCTCGCCGTTAAGCTCTGCCCGCGCGACAGCATCCCGAACAAGGACTTTGTACTTCGCTACAGGGTCGCCGGCGGCGCCGTAAAATCCGCCCTCGTGACACATCAAGACGAGCGCGGCGGCTTCTTTACGCTGATGCTCTATCCGCCGCACGACCTCGCCGCCCTGAAACGCTCGCCCATGGAGATGATTTTCGTCCTCGATTGTTCGGGCAGCATGAGCGGAAAGCCCATCGAAAAGGCCAAGGATGCTATCAGACGCGCCTTGAAGAAACTCGGTCCGGACGACACCTTCCAGGTAATTCGCTTCTCCAACAACGCCTCGCAGCTCGGCCCCGACCCGGTCCCGGCTACACCGTCGAACGTTCGCAGGGGCCTTGAGTATGTCGACTCACTCCGCGGCGGCGGCGGCACAATGATGATCGAGGGCATAAAGGCCGCACTCGATTTCCCCCACGACCCGCACAGGTTCAGGCTCGTTTCCTTCATGACCGACGGCTACATCGGCAACGAGGTCGAAATCCTCGCCGCCGTCCATGACCGCCTCGGCGAGAGTCGAATCTTCAGCTTCGGCGTCGGCTCCAGTGTAAACCGTTACCTGCTCGACCGGATGGCCAAGCTCGGAAAAGGCGCAGTCGCATATATCGGCCTCGACGAGAGCGCCGGGCGGATCGTTGATTTGTTCTATGATCGTATCAGCCACCCCGCTCTTACCGATATCGCGATCGACTACGGTGACATGGAAGTGACCGACGTCTATCCGCCCCGCGTCGCCGACCTGTTCGTCGGAAGGCCCATAATTCTGACCGGAAGATTCGCCTGCTCGGGCAGCACGACGATTCGAGTAACCGGCAGGGTCGGCGATTACAACCGCCAAATCGACATCCCCGTCGACCTCGACGATTCCGATACCCATCCGGCAATCGCTTCCGTCTGGGCGCGCAGGAAAATCGAAACCCTTGGCAATCAGGCTGCTTACGATGCCAATCCCGACCTGCCCGTCGAAATCAGGCAGGTCGCGCTCGAATACAGCCTGATGAGCGCCTACACCGCTTTCGTCGCCGTCGACTCCGCAAATAAAACCGCCGGCGACCACGGCGTCACCATACACGTTCCCGTACGCGTACCCGAAGGAGTAAGATACGAAACCACCGTCCAGGATTAGCCGAAAGATACATGCGCAGAATTAACACTTTAACAATAGGATCCAGCCGTCATGCAGCAAATCGTACCATTAATAGCTTCCGCCTCACGGATGGACGCTTAACAATAGAAGGTGTTTTCGCTAAGGCGTCAGCCTCTTGGCTTGCCTTTTTTGGTTCCGGCTCGTCCGAATCAGGATCGCCTGTATGGTTTTTCTTTATAACTCTTGTATTCAGAACGCATAAGAAGTGTTCGACTTACGGTCCGACGGGTCGTGATTCAGGCGTGGCAGTCCAAAATCAGGCCCACGCGACCAAAACCCGCCGCAGCGCTGAGTGTACCCGAACAAACCGAGTATGTGTTTGAATTGATAGCCTCTGAGTCGCGAACATTTATTGGCAGTATGTCACCCGCTCTGCGCCATCTGTTGTGCGAGCCGGCTTCGACGCAGACTCTCCGCTCAGTTAAAGGCCCTGTCTTTATGACTCTGCTCGAGACTTTTTTTACCACTTAATTACCCCCAACCTCATACCATACTACCAAATTCAAGAACGTAAATCAAGCAAAATCGCGCAAATTCGGCGCATAAACGACTTTTAATAAAAACGTGCCGAATAAAATTGCCGAAAGGCGGACTTTATGGGACAGCACAAAGGGTTTTTCGCCTTTTCTTTTCCGCCGATCGCTGCCGACCGGAACGAATCTTGGCTACAAGTCACGAAACCGGCACAACAAAATCCGCCGACTCGCAAATAGATTGAAACAACCGGACGCGAGCCTATAATTATAAGCATGAATACGGTTTCGGCGAGTCTGCTCTTGGCGGCGGGACTGGCGCTGCTTTGGAAGTGCGCCGAGTTACTCGTCGGCGGTGCGGTCGGACTCGCTAGGCGGCTCGGCGTCAGCCCTCTTGTGATCGGCCTGACCGTCGTTGCAATGGGAACCAGCGCCCCGGAGGTGGCCGCCAGCGTCGCCGCTGCAATTGGCCACAAGGGCAATCTCGCACTCGGAAACGTGTACGGCTCAAACATCGCAAATCTGGCCCTTGTCGGTGGCATTGCTGCCGTTATTCGACCAATCAGCATCCAAATTCGCGTCCAGCGAATCGAGATTCCGGTCATGCTGCTGGTGGAGCTGGCGCTGTTTCCGGTCGTGTTTAACCGGGCCGTATCATGGCCGGAAGGGATCGTGCTGCTTGTGCTGTTCGCTGGCTTGATGGCCGCCACCGTTTACATGGCAAGGCGAGAGACAAAGTCCCAGCCGCACACAACCGGCGAATTAAGCAGCCAACTCTATGAAGCCAGGCAGGCCGGCTCACTTCCTGCGAATGTCCTTTTTGTCCTGCTTGGTTTGCTCGGTCTGGCGGTTGGTGCAAAAATGAGCGTCGCCGGCGCCGTCTTCATCGGTATCAAGGCCGGCATCAGCGAGGCCGTAATCGGCCTGACAATTATCGCCGTAGGCACCAGCCTGCCCGAGCTGGCGACCTGCATTGTCGCCGCCGTCAAGGGCCAGGACGACATCTCCATCGGAAATCTCGTGGGCTCAAACATCTTCAACACACTACTTGTGACCGGAACCGCCGGCGTTGTCGGCCCTTTCAACATTGTGGCCCGGCTCGCGGGCGCCGATTACTGGATAATGATTCTGGTCAGCGCCATCTTCGCCCTCATGGCCCTGCGGGGCAAACGCATCGGCCGCATGAACGGAATCATACTTTTCTGCGGCTACCTCGCGTACATCGTCTATTTGTTTGGGCTCAGCGGATAACCGAAACGTTTATCGTTTCCTGAAATTTATTATAAGTATTTGATGCTAGAAATGTCGAATAATGTTATCCCCGGTTCGCAAAGTGCTCAGGAAATTTCACCCGGAAGGCATACCTTTCTACAGCCACCAAAAGTTGCCTTCACTTGTCCGTTCCAGCCTCTTCAAAGAAGGGCAAACTCAATTTGTAGCAGTGATGTGCCGCCTGATTCTTCGCAAGTAGTGTTCCGATTCAATGGTATGTCGGTGATATAGTATGATGAGAAAGACAGGTATTCGCGATATCGTTGGTGCCGGCCCGTTAGGTTACGGGCTCTGTACCCTGGTTTTTGTAACTTTTTGGAAAATCGATAAGGTTGCAGGAATTGCTCCCCTTTACGGAAATAAAGTATTATATAAGGTGTTGGCAGGTCTTCTCTTGTGTGCTGCAGGGATGATATTTTGTGCGGCTTTTCGCGTTATGCCAATATCAAGACACAACAAATGTCTTGTTACACACGGCATTTATTCGTACGTCCGACATCCGAGATATGCCGCCGTTGCTTTCTTGATCTATCCGGCTTTCGCCTTGCTTGTTAATTCATTTCTTTGCCTTGTTTCCACCATTGCGGCCTGCGTTATATTCAGGTTATCGGCCGCTTTGGAAGAACGCAGACTGATTCGAGTATTCGGCCGGCAATATAAGGATTATATGAAAGAAACACCCGCATTTATTCCAAAGATACGCCGACATCAATTTTCCTATAAGCCGTTTAAAGGTGACAAAAAGAATTGATGAACCGGACAGTCTGAGGTCAAGCAAATGTCGATAATTCGATTAATTCTACTTGGTGTGTTAGGGGCATCGATTTGTACTGATCCTTATTTGTATAGACACCGCAGCCGATATAAAGGACTTCTCGAAAACAGAATCTTCAACATAACGGTCGTGATAGTGTGGAACTCTTTCTGCTACCTCATTGTGGGCCTGCCACCTGCTGGAGGCTGGAATCGTCGCCCCGATTGGTTGGGATATTAAAGTGTTCATATTGGCTTCCCGGTTATTGGATTACTGTTAATCTGTGCTGGTGCCTTGTTAGGCTTTGCCACGCTAAAACAGCGAAAAGTCATTGGTGTGCAGGATGTCAAGGAAGGACTGCTAACGTCGGGCTGTTATCGGTATTTCAGACATCCCATCTATACGGGGATTATGTGGGCTTCTCTGGGATTGCCGCTCGTGATGAGAAATCCGGATGGACTGCTGATGTTTCCGGCCATCTTTGTCATACACTTCGCAGCAGAGATTATGGAAGAGAGGTACGATATCGGTGTGAGATTCCGCGAGAAATATCAGGCCTATAAGCAAACCACAAGAATGTTTGGGCCAATATGGCTTTGGAGCGTTGTCGTTGTGATAATCCTGCTTCTCGTTGGCTTCGGCTGGACCGTAGGAACAGGACAGATTGCCGAATACGATGTTCAAAACGTTCGTCACTTTCTGAAAAACTCTTTAAGTTTGTGATGTAACTAATCTTGTTGGATTTGTGGTTTTTGCGGTCTTATCAGCCATTTGACCTTTCGGTTGTAGTTTAGCTGTAGGTTTTTCCTATTCTTCTAAGAGCTGCAATTGTGTTATGATTCAGAGAAGAAGTGGTCATTTAGGTAAAAAAAATGACCGAGGGCAATTTTTCGTGAATAATTTTCGGCCTTGCTGCGACTTAATTGTGAGTTATTAAGAAAGTCGAAAAGTAAAGCCAAGGAAATATTATTATGGAAACCGAAGTTACTTTATTACACCGGTTCGCCAACGACGGTGACGCCGACGCCTTTTCCCAGATCGTTCAACGGTACGCGGGCCTTGTTTACAATGCTTCTCTGCGTGTCCTAAACGACAGCAGCCGAGCCGCGGACGCCACGCAGGAGACGTTTTTCCAGTTGGTTCGGCAGTCGGGTGAAATCACTGGCTCGTTGCCCGCTTGGCTGCACAAGGTCGCTACCCGAAAAGCCATTAACGTGATCCGCAAGGATTCTTGCCTGCGACGCCGTGAAACCCGATATGCCGTTAATAGGCTCCGTGAGACCGATAACTGGGCGGATATTTCGCCTTACGTCGATGAAGGGCTAAACGAGTTGGACGACGAAATGCGGGAAATTCTCATCCAGCGGTTCTTCCAGGGCAAGACCACAACACAGATCGCAACCGAAGCGGGCATCTCGCAGGCAACCGTATCACGCAGGATCGATGCCGGCGTTGATAAGCTGCGAATCAAACTGCACAACCGCGGAATAATCGTCACCACGGCCACATTGGCACTTTTGGTGGGCGACAATGTAGCCAAGGCAGCACCGGCTGCCGTTATCGAGGAATCAGGCAAAATGGCATTGGTCTCAACCGTCTCGAGTGCAGCTTCCTCAGCCGCGGGAGCCGCAACAGGAGCAGGCGTAAAAGCCGCAGGTGCCGCAACGGTAATGGCTGGCGTCAAGGCAAAGATCATTACTGCCGCCGCCGCAACCGCCGTCGGCGTAGGCTCGGTCGTTACCTATAATCAGGTAACCAAACCTGCTCAGCCAGCCCCAACAAGAACCGTCACAACCCCCGCCAAACAAGCCACCGATAGAAACAATACAATGCTATCAACACCGAAACAAACAACCGCCGACCAGTATTTGCCTACCCTGTCTTTAGCCGAGAAAGCAAGTAAAACCAATGACCTACCCACACCAAGCGCGTTCGAAACCCCTGCCGCCGACATTACAACCCAGAATTCACCGGCTGTAGGCGGCACAACCACCCGTCGAACCAGAAGCAGGGCGAGAAGCGGTGGACTGGTTTCTTCAGCTCGTAGTGGCGCCCGAGAATCGAGAAGAGAAAGACCATCTGCACACACCACCAGTCAAACACAGCAACCCGACCTTCAAGAACCCAATACACTGGAGGAAACGCCATAGCGAATTACGTGGAACAAAAATGCGAAATGCTAAAAGAATACTCCTGATTGGCGCGATGATCTGTGCAATCGTACCGACAGTGTGCTTGGCCGCTGATAAAACGCGAGTTCTACACTTCCCCAAAGGTCGGTCGCTGGGAGAACTCAGTATTCAAGATGTGGGCGCACCACGATATGTGGACGTTCATTTACGTTTTCCTGTTTCTCACGGTTGGGAATATTTTGGTGAAGCTACCGGTGATGTTACTGTTCCAGCAGGCAAAAGACTGCGGCTGTATGTCAACGAGGCCGGCTTGAAAAGCTTGTACCCGTTTTCGCAACTCGGTGCTAATGACCTTTATATGCTGACACTCCCGAAAGAAGCCGATGATGCTTTCATGCCACATGTTGCACAACTGCAAGGACTTAAGGTTTTATGTTTGGGAAGCACAAATATTACAGACAAAGGCCTGCGTTCCATTGAAGAAATGGACTCTCTTGAGATTTTGTCATTGCCGCCACAAATTAATAATCGAGGGCTGGCGCATCTGAAAAGGCTAAAGTCATTGGAAACTCTATACCTGTCCGGGCATAAGATTACCGACATAGGCCTCTCTAAACTCATAGAAGCAATTCCACTTAAGGATGTATATTGTCGCTTTCATCGCAAAGCAAATCTGGCTTGTCTTTCAAAAATCGCAAAGCTGCCTTCATTGCGATACCATATTCAGTTTAACAGGGTCGATTTTAGTAATTTAGCGATGAAACAGCTTGCAAATGCTACATCGCTTATAACCCTGAATCTTCCTGGGTCTCCGGTTAGTGAGACCGCGCTGTCGTACCTTTCGAATCTAAATAAGTTGGAATCGCTGAGTCTTTTCGACACGCCGGTTACCGATAATGGACTTGCCTATTTGAAGAGCTTGCAATCACTGAAGAAATTAAATATAAGGGAATACGCGGGTAACAAAACTAATGTTACCGATAGCGGAATGGTTCATATAGGCCAGATCAAGTCACTTGAATATCTCGAGTTTCCAAGCAACATAACCGACGAAGGTCTGGCTCACCTGACGGGATTAAAAAATCTCACGACCTTAATAAGCCAAAACAACCGTAATATAGGTGACCAGGGCCTAAAACACATCAGCAGGCTAAGCAATCTTAAACAACTCCGGCTTCATAGCCGTGACCTTCCCGTCACTGATGAGGGACTTGAATACCTGGCCAAGCTCAACCGTCTTGAAGAACTTTGTCTTGGTGGAAAAGGTATAACAAATAACGGTATGTCACATATCGCTAAATTAACTAATCTGCAAGACCTTGAACTTGGTTGCAGCAAAACAAATCCAATAGACAACGCCGGCTTGGCCAAATTGACTACATTGCGATCCTTAAGAAAGCTGAGACTGGCAAGCCCGAAGATAACTACTTCGGGGCTGACATGTCTTAATCGATTGCGTGAATTAACCTGTCTGGTGGTCTCTATTGCGCAGGACAATACGGGTTTAGACATTTCCGGATTGAGCAGACTTGAAAAATTACATATGACAACCCCACCACGCTCAGAAACCATTATCCGTGATGAGGACCTTGTCTGCCTGACAAAACTTACCAATCTTAAAGAATTGTTCTTGGCTCGACACCATCCCGATTATAAATTTGCCATCAGTGACAAAGGGATGTTCTATCTGAAGGATCTGGTGAACCTTGAACTACTATGGATAGGTGGGCCCAAAATGACCGACAAGGGTTTGTCGTATGTGGCTAATATGAAGAAGATGAACAATTTGAACATTACAGGAGATTTCACTGATCAGGGCTTGAGGTGTCTTGAAAAGCTTACCAAGATAAAACGCTTGCGAATTACCTCCCGAAACGCCTTTACACCTTCAGCAGTTAAACGACTTCGGAATAAATTGCCTCGAGCAAATACCTTCGAGGTAGAACCTCAAAAACAAATGAAAACCCAGTTGAAACAGAACGAATTAAGAAGATAATAACCGATTAGATATGTACCAATCATAATAAGTTTTTGCGCCCGATGTAGGAGCACCGGTAAATGTTTTGTATAAGTCTTTAATCAAGACCGACAGCCTTCCAACTATCACAGGCAGCCTCCCGCAACGCATCATCATTTTCATAATTTCAATTCGCACGGTATCGACCAATGACTCTAATCGCCGTTAAATTCTGTAATTGTATGATTTCTCCCCGCCGCTTGACAGCCGCAAGGTCGTTAGATTGAGTCTGCGGGGAATAAATTTGCCTACGCTGTGTGGCGGCAAAAAGATACAAGACCAATTCTACAGTATTCGTCGGCCTGGGACCGTCAAACTTGAATATATATACTGTTTGAGAGTATTGGCCAAGGTTCATTCCCTTTGAAGCCGTGCACTCAATCAATAAGATACCCCTTCCAACCAGTGCCTCGCAAATACCGCAAAATCTTTGGAATTGACTATCCCATCGCCACTCATTACGGGAGCAATATCCCTGTAGGAATTCTCACTAAGCCAAACTCGACTCAAAATGTCTAAGTCGAGGATATCCGTTATGTTGTCCCTGTCAAAATCAGCCTCGTATGGCAATGTCTCCGGCAATACCCTCATCTCTGTCGTAAAGTGATAATCAAACTCATTCGGTCCTCGAAACGGACTATCGTAAACCAATTCAATAAAAAACGCCGTCCAACCGCTTTCAGGCTCATCAACTTCTCCTATGTAAACGCCCCCGCCTTGATCCGCCACCGCAGAGCTTTCCCACGCAGTCCCGATTGTCGGCAGGCGGAAATCCCGCGTCGAAGGATTGCTCGCCTGCCAGAGATTTACTGTTCTGGGCACATCGACCGTTTCTACACGAATAGAACCATCTTCCTCAAGGCTCCACGAGAACACAGGTCGTTCATCTTCATTTAGCAATGCGTCGTAATATGGAATCATGCTGTTAAACACGTCGTCGAATGCACCGGTCAAATAATGATCTGTGTTTGGTACGTGTCGCAAATAAGTTTCCCCGGGAAGCTGGTTGAAATAAAAACGAATTGAATCGCTCACAAAAAAATCGTCTCCGGCTGCATTAACAATAAACTTGGGCATTACCAACCGGTCGCGATATTCAAAGGGATCAACAATTTCCA
>Ga0180438_10003454_pt1 | contig 23922 bp, 19 predicted proteins | sample SS_ome_12_FD_132455 | JGI IMG/M metagenome (GOLD analysis project Ga0180438, IMG submission 132455) | Hypersaline lake sediment archaeal communities from the Salton Sea, California, USA - SS_3_D_2 metaG | ecosystem: Environmental > Aquatic > Non-marine Saline and Alkaline > Hypersaline >...
AATTGTAAAATTATTATTAAAAGATCAAAGAGTTAGAGATTTAATTAGAAAAAACAATGATCCAAAAAATAATTATCCAAAACTCGTAATAGACATTCTAAAAGAAGAATACCCCGCATCCTGATAGACTTAGTGAAGAAATATTACGACATAACGATTCCGATGAGTTTTATTCAGAATTATTGGAATAATTATTCAACAAACTCGGACTAAATAATTTCTCTTAATATCGATTCGTTTAAATTGATAATTCGTTATATTTATCAATTTTTTTTCATATTATATTGTAAAAGAAATTCCGAAAAGATTTACCATTAATATTGATTATGATACACTTATTATTGAAAATGAAATTAAATTATTAGTGGGAAATTATATTAAAAATGTATTAAGATCATAAATATAGTAGAGATCATTACAGTTGATACTACAAAAATCATAAATAAATTTGATATAGTCACATTGATAGACTATATCAAATTTCCGCGAATAAAAATATGTATCAATAAGAATGATCGCTACTATAGTACTAAATTTATTGTAGAAACTACAACTGATTTTTTAAATACATTTGTTGCGTCCGATCTGTATAATCCACAGCTAGTAAATTTATGAAGTGGTGTCTGATTCAAAGTCATTGAAATATTATATATTCCAAATTATTCAGGCACTCGACACTGCTCAGAAAAATGCCCGATTCACACATTATGATTTACATCAAGGGAATACAATGGCCAAAGTGTATGATGTACCGGCAATAAATAATGTTTAAAAATTGATTATATACAGCATATAATCAATTTTACAAATGTATTTTCGGATTCACATTTTCAGAACAATTACGTAGTTGATTGCTTATTTTTTAATTTTGCGACAACGACCAGTTGCAGGATTACATTCCTTTCCTTGTGCTTCGCATTTTTGATTTTTTTCTTGTGTACATTTATTTATTGACAACAAATTAATAATTTCTGGATTTTCTGTTTCATTTATTGAGTCCAAGTATTCTTTGTAAAGTGTTATTGCTGTTTTAGAAAGTTTATTAGTTAGAATTACACCGTGTTCTAACAATAATTTAATAGATTCCGTAGATGGATTGTATTGTGCTATGAAATGTAGAGGAGTAGAGCCATCTGATAGCTGTATATTTGGATCTGCGCCATGATCTAATAATAATTTAATAGATTCCGTAGATGGTTTGTGCCGTGCTATTAAATGTAGAGGAGTAGAGCCATCTGATAGCTGTATATTTGGATCTGCGCCATGATCTAATAATAATTTAATATTTTTCGTAGATGGATCGTACCATGCTATGAAATGTAGAGGAGTAGAGCCATTTGAAATCTGTATAGTTGGATCTGCGCCATGATCTAATAATAATTTAATAGATTCCGTAGATGGATTGTACCGTGCTATGAAATGTAGAGGAGTCCAGCCATCTGATAGCTGTATATTTGGATCTGCATCATGATCTAATAATAATTTAATACATTCCGTAGATGGATTGTACCGTGCTATTAAATGTAGAGGAGTGACACCATTTGAATCCTGTATATTTGGATCTGCGCCATGATCTAATAATAATTTAATAGATTCCGTAGATGGATTGTACCGTGCTATGTAATGTAGAGGAGTCCAGCCATTTGAATTCTGTATAGTTGGATCTGCGCCATGATCTAATAATAATTTAATATATTCCGTAGATAGATCGTTTTGTGTTACTAAATGTAGAGGAGTATAGCCTTCTGAAGTCTGTATATTTGGATCTGCGCCATGATCTAATAATAATTTAATATATTCCGTAGATGGATCGTGCCATAATATGAAATGTAGAGGAGTATCGCTATTTGAATCCTGTATATTTAAATTTGCATCATTACTTCGAATTAATAATTGTATTTTGTGATTATTAGGATTTTCTTTCTTTAATTCGTTAAATATTTCCATTCCTACAAGATTTTTGCGTTCTTGAACATATTCTTCTGCGCTTTTTTCATGAATAATGGGTTCGACATATTTTTGTATACGTTTATTTGCAAGTGATAAATTAAGACGATCACTTTGTGACAATTCTGTATTACGTGCAATTTTTGACCAAATTTCTGGTGGTAATGGCGGCATTCGTGCATAATTAACGTTAATAACATATGTATTAACAATAATATGTGCTAAATCATTAATATTCTGTGCACCAAAATGAGAAAACATGACTTTAATTTCTGGAGACGGCAGTTGTGATAAATCCTCAGAAAATTTTAAATATAAATCGTCCATTATAATATGAAAATATAGTGATTTCGCATTCATAATTAACTGAGTTGGACTTTAGAAATATAAATATTTTTAATTAATAAATGATTCGTGATTCGTTTATTAAAAATTTATATACATTTCATAATGGCGATTTAAATGATATGTTTACATATTTTAGAGTTAATAATATAAATGATTTGGCTAGTATAATTATTAATAATTATACTGGAATTGCAAAGATCGATTATGCATATATGCCTCCTTCTCCGGCGGCAAGGGAGAGGGAGGCGCGGTGGCAGGAAGGGGGGAGACTGGGATGTAATGATTTGATTTATTATTCTAAAATGGGATACACACAATTGGTTGATCTATTAATAAGGGATAAAGGTATAGATCCATCATGTAATGGCAATTTAGCGATCGAAAAAGCAGAAGAAAATGGACATCTCGAAACCGTGAAACTATTATTGGATGATGACCGAGTCAAAGACATAGTTTTATATGAAAAATATCCAAAAAATGCCTATGATATGGCAATGTTAACCGAACCAAAAGAAGAACATGATTTAATTAACCATGCTGAGTCTGGTGATGGTCCAGCTGTATATCACTTAATACAAGCTGGTGCAGATCCATCCTATTTAGATAATTTAGCAATTGTAAAAGCAGAAGAAAACAATCATATGGAAATAGTTGAATATTTATTAGGAGATAATCGGGTTAGTTCTTTGGTACTTGAATACCAATATCCAGAACGTGCGTATCATATGTTGCTTGATAATGATGATGATTTTGAATCTGATTCAGATATGCAAATATCTCCAGTACTGGAAGATGATGTATCAACAGATATAGAAATGGATGTAGAAAGTGTAAGTAACGATTATGAAGAAAATAGTGATTCTGATACAGATATTGAAAGTTAGAGTTCAAGTCAATGCTACATATATAACTGGTTATAAATAAATTTAATATAATTACGTTGATAAACTATATTAAATCTGAACATACAGACTATTTTGTGAATGGAACTATATCACTGCATCCAGTGATATAAATATTTACAAACAATAATGGATTTAGGAGACGATGACTCCAAAAGTATCGTCGATATAATTTATGATAATAGTACTAAATTTATTGTAGAAACTACAACTGATTTTTTAAATACATTTGTTGCGTCTGATCTTTATAATCCACAGCTCGTAAATTTAATAAAAAACTCAATTCAGTCATCTAATTCAACCCAAATCGGTGAAAAATCCGGATTTGGAACAATTTATATGATAAAAGACGCAGATACAAACGCGGACACCGACCCCGCATCAATTGTTGTAAAAGTCCAGAAAATATGCAATGTAAACATGACTGACCCCAAAGCATCTAAATTATTAAAGGATACTTGTACATTCGCCCTTACAGGGGATCTCATCTACAAAATTCCAAACAGTTTGGAGCAAAAAACTACAATATTTGCCCCCAATTATATATTAGAGGGCATTATTTCTATATTATTGGGGTCAACAACCGAAACGTATACACCATCATTTTCACAAGTTTATGGTATTCAATATGATTCGACTGATTATGCAATGTATACAATTATGGAGCCATTGGAGCAAATTTATGAAGTGGTATCTGATTCAAAGTCGTTGAATTATTATATATTCCAAGTAATTCAAGCACTTGACACTGCTCAGAAAAATGCCCGATTCACACATTATGATTTACATCCAGGGAATACAATGGCCAAAGTGTATGATGTACCGGCAATAAATGTATATCAGCTGCCAGATGGCCGATTTTTACACACATTCTTTAATTTTGATTCAATGATCATTGATTATGGCTTTTCTCGATATGAAACATCCAACGACGTTCTTATACCTCGACTTGTTTACAAACCTGCATCCAATGAACGGTTGGACGTATTAAATAATTACAGTTTCAATCCATTTTATGATATTTATGTATTTTTGGTTACATTGATACAGCGAATCGATGAATTCGAAAGTCTGCCATCTGATTCTGTACTTTTTGTAAACGAATTGCTAAAATCTTTTTTGAATGGCCATGAAATGGATGGACAGCCATCCATGTATTTTAATGAAAGAAATAAACATCGGGCAAAAGCCGAAATGTTTTCAGAGGGATTTCTTGCTCTTGACACACAATCAATGATGGTATTATTGGTGTCGATTATTGAAAAACAACTACCAGAGCTCGGCGCCGGTGAATCTGTTGTTGATTTTTTGAGATCCAATAAATTTTATGTATCCGATACAGTGAATGTGACAGAAGCTGACGCGGTTGCTGCTGGTACATCGGTTTCGGTATATACTCAAATTCCAATGTCTGAAAGAATGGGCACTACATTTTTCCCTACCAAATTTAAAGAAACCGACAATTTCGACAATAATAATATTTACATTGATTCAGGTATTTACGGTGGTGATGCAATTTATCATATTGCCGACATTGACCAATCGACAGCAATCAAAAATGGATATCAGTTTAATATTGATTGCTGTCGATTAGATCTCACAAGTTTTTTCCAAAGATCTAAATTTAAGGGTGCCGGAGGAATCGCGATGAACGCATCATTTTTCAATATAAAATCGAATTTTTTGCCGGTAGGTGAATTTAAAAATGCAGATATTACCTCTGTGTCTAATATTCCCGAAAAATATGCAAATTTTTATACAGGAGTCGGTATTAACTATGATGGAACAATTGAGGTGTCGAATAATTACCGGGATTTTGAGCAATTAGTACAAGTGGGGCCATTATTGGTTGAAAATGGGCGCATACCTTTTGACTTTTCGGAAAATGTGATTGGGGACGATGGTAATCGGTTGTTTGCATCCAGAAAACCTAAAAATGCCGCAGAAAAAACCCAAAAATATTTTAAAGACGGATATGCGAATGTCGATCAAATTTCACCGGGAGAACTTTCACACGCAACTAATAAAAATCCAAGATCGGCAATTGCGATAAGACGTGATGGATCTCTTTTGTTTATTTATGTAGAAGGACGGAATGCGCGCGGGGATGGTGTTACTTTGAAAGATTTGGCGGAACTTTGTGCCCAACATGGTGCACATGTCGCCGTTAACATGGATGGTGGACGTAGTTCTAGATTTTTGTGGAAAAAACCACATGAACATATTATTTATAATTGTAACGAAACAAGAAATGATGCATATCCAGTTGGAACAATTTTGTCGCTCACTGGACGCATTAGGTAAATAAACAGTTATAACCAACTCAGTTTAATAATACATTTTGATATAAATGTATTATTTACAATTTATTATTTTCCGTGGCTTTTCAAAAAAGTTGCACTTGGGTCATCTACTGTTTCGTTCCATTTTGGCATCCAGTAGTGTTCAATATTAATTCGAGGAATAGACCCATACATGGAATTATACAACGAATAATAAAATTTAGCTTCTGCAGTATGTGGCAATATATGGTCCACTTCTTGTATATTTGCATTTTTCGCCGTTAATTTGAGCACCTTTACACTATTATATCCAACCCCGTCACTAAATGCTTCTTTTTGTCTGTAAAGAACTGAATCCGGTAAATATCCTTCGAATGCTTGTCGTAGGAGATATTTCTCCATTGGTTTCTCGCGCATATGTGCTACATCACATCCCATTACAAAGTTCAAAAAGTCATGATCTAAAAATGGGACACGTAATTCGAGTCCATGTACGCTAATTGTACGATCCGCGCGCAATACATCATATTTGTATAATTCATCCACTAATCTTTCAGTTTCTCGGCGAAATTCAGAAGCTGATGGCGCATCATGGAAATATAAGTATCCTCCGAATATTTCATCGCTGCCTTCACCCGACAATACGACTTTTACATCCGTATTTTGTTTTATATAATGTGCAATCAGATACATTGGGATGCTGGCCCTAATAGTTGTGATATCAAAGGTTTCACACGCGCATATCACAGGACGGATTGCCTCAACAATGGTACTTTCCGTAATGATAACTTTATGATGTTTGTGGAGCGGATTGGGGTATTTCTTGTGAATCCATTCGACAACTCGATCTGCCGCCAATAAATCCGGAGACCCTTCGAGGCCAATGCTAAATGAAACAATCGGAAGGCCTGTACTTGCAGCAATTGACGCAACGAGACTCGAATCGAGCCCGCCACTAACAAGAAATCCAATCGATCGATCCGACAATAATCTTTTTTTGACAGCTGCTGTCAATAATTCGCGCACAATCGTTGCAGTTGTTGTGTAATCGGCTTTAAAAAGTGGAACTGATCGTTTATTTACCGTTGTAATACTTCCAGGTGAAAAAATAGTATTTGTAACGTCGTCTTTGGATTCTACAAGTGCCTTTTTTGGTGCTTTTTTGTTGGATTTTACTTTTTTAGTTTGCAACGTTAATTCAAAAACGGTATTAGGGCGGAAATGACTTGTAGTTGGATCGGATCCCATAGCTTTTGCTTCGCTTGCAAAACAAATGGTTTGTGTGTCAACATTCATTGCCTTGAATAGCGGACGTACACCTATCCTATCGCGCGATACCATGATTTGATGAGTCTTTGAATTATAGATCAAAAATGCAAAGACACCATCAAGTTCCTCAATTTTCAACTGGTTTGTCAAATACAACCGCAGTATGATTTCACAATCACTGCCAGTGGTACATTCTACTCCATATTTTTTCGACAAATGAACATGATTATAAATTTCACCGTTGCATAGTAAATAAACTCCATTATCTTGTAAAATATGGTTGGCAGTCGAATTGATGCCGTTGATTGCAAGACGATGAAAGCATAAATATGCAGTATAGGTTGCATTTTCGATGGTTATTGTTTCTGTATAATCGGGACCCCGGTGTTTTAATGTGGAGCAGTTTACATCAAAATCTTCTTTTTGTTGAATTTTGATGGCAGTGATGGTTTCGGCGTCGGTTGATTGTGAGGTATTAGCATGTTTTATGAATTTAGCATATATACCACACATTATTAGTGGGGGTATATTCTAACTCTGTAATATATTCACTTTGTTATTGCTGTTGTCGCCGGATGATGTGTATTCTGAATCCAGAACCAAAGTGAATATATTGTGGACATTGAAAAATTAAATGATAATGCTAAGCACCGGCCGAATATTAGCCAAGGAAATTATAAAAAATAGTATTAATACGAAATCAGTGCCAAATTTGCTTAAAAATGTAATGAAATCCGGTTTGTTTATAAGCGCACTTATATTTCCAGCCGAATATATATATTTATCACACAAATTCAACGACTATGACTCCAAAACGCCTGAGAATGTTATTAACAAGCCGAAACATACAATTTATGGGCATCATAAGCTTCACAAGGACGGTGTGTTGTTTGCATGTACGACAACTAGCTTATATTATGGGGTATTTGCACCGATTACAGTCCCATTTGATATTATTACTGCATGTATGTATAAAGTGAAATAAACGGTGCGTATTGTGTAAACAAATAATGGATCCTCACCAACAAACAGTATGTATATGTTGTGCATGTAAACACATTCAAACGATTTCTACTAATATGAATTTATCGTGTGAAAAATGCAAGGGGCGGGTATTTCAAAAACAAAGGTCAAAAATCCCAATTTTATACAAAACCGATTAATTTCGTCAACCCACAAAAATGTGTAAAGATTTTTTTTTAATTAAAAGCGAATATTTGTATATTATTTAATAAAGTCCAACTCAGATAATTATAGCCGTGAAATTACTATATTTGTATGTTATTTAACATACAAATATATACAAACTATGTCGTTTAATAATTGAGTTGGACTATAATATACAAATATATACTTTGTATATACGTTATAAACGAGTTGGACTTTAAAGATTTTTAATTACACGAGGGTACCAATTTTGTTCCAAGAAGATATTTAAAATCTTCATTTTTCTGACCGCAGTGGTAGAGATTAATATCAAATACCAAAACGTCACAAATGTCAATTTGGGGTGTAAAAAGTGTATCGTCGTCAATTTTAAATGTTGTTGATGCTAATGAATCTCCTAAATATATTACAATTTTATATTTTTCGTTATTAGTGCGTACGTCATAATGCCATTTGATCTGAGTTCCCGGTAAATGTTTTGTAATCGTATGACAATTTGAAAAATCTAATGATTCGTTTGTTAGTCTCTCTACTATATTTTTAATTTTAGTTAATATGTCTTTAATTGGACCTTTGACCGGTTTCTTACAAATGGTTTGAATTCGGGTCGCATTATGCTCTTTGGCTTTAATTTCTATAAGATTTTTTAAATGGGTAGCAAGATCCTTTGGAATTGCATTTTTAAAATGCAAAATCTTAGCATTATTACCATATACAATTGGGTCATCATTCATGATTTTGAAGTTGTGACTGGAATTTAAACTGGTATGATGATTCCGCGTTCTGATAAAATCACTTTATAGCCTGTGTATATTAGCGAATTGAAGTCGTTATTAATATTCAATACTAAAGTGAATAATAATTGTCTGTCATCATATTCTACTAATACGATGTCGACTGCTACGGCCACCCCCAAAAAACCTCCAAAACATCAAATATTCGCAGATTGTATTGAATACACGCTCGATCCGTATTGGCGCAAGCAATTAGAAGATTTTTCAAACAACAAATTCCCTAAAAAGTGTACATATAATGGAGGAATCATTACATATAAAGTCAACAAAACCACTTCTATCCGGTGTATACTAAATATTGAAGAAGATGATCCCATTCAATTGCTGAATTGTATAAAAGAATTTATGTATAAAAATGCAGGCCTGCAATCAGATCGTGAACAAGCACATCAAAATGAAATTGTTAATAATCGGGGTGGTTTGGAAGAGTTTGATGTTTGGAAAAAACTCAAAAAGAAAAACGTCAAAGAACCCATCATTAATGCGTATATATTAAAGTTACAAGACAAATACAACCTTGATGATGCCGAGCTATTGAAATTAAACAATATGTTGAAATTGTCTTTTGAAATAAATTCGATTGACAGTACAAATATAGAATATGATGGTGAAAATGCTAAAATTGATAATATCGACAATGTGGAATTCAATCCAGATACTCGGACTTTTACAATATCAAATCACAAACCCGTAAAAATCAATTATAAAAAGGCATTGAAAATTAGTCCCCTTGAAAAATGGAAGAAATTGCAAAAATCACGGAATGCAATGGCTGCGAGCGTTCGAGAAAGTATAGACGAATAATGATTGTTGTGTTATGACATTATTGTGATAATATTATAGTATGATAATTAAATGCACTATCTGCTTGTACAGCGGCAGAACTTCATTTGCAATGAACAGACAAGGGATATAACGACGAATTTCTATTCAATTTGATATTTATATGTTATAATGAGAATTGTCGGCTCACTAACAACTATACCAAGTCGTATTAACAGTTTAATACCTACTTTATTATCATTATCAACACAAACAGTGCCTCTCGATCAAATATATCTTGTTATTCCAAGAGTTAGTAATAAGGAAACAGCAGAGTATAAAATACCAACTATTATATATAGTTATGCAAAAATAATTATTGTTAATAAAGATTATGGCCCGATAACAAAACTAATTGGGCCATTAGATCAGGAAAATGATCCCGATACTAGAATCATTACTTTTGATGATGATATTATTTATCCTGAAAATTTGGTCGAATATTTATTAAAAAAATCTAGTACCCAACCAAATTCAGCTATAGGTACAGCAGGTATTAGAATTGGGTCATTTCCTTCATATCTATCTTTTGCAACTAATTATGATAATTCTCAAAATCATTGGTATAATTTTAAACCATCAGAAAACGGTGACAACGTTGATATTTTAGCTGGATATGCTGGGAATCTGTTTAAACGGAGATTTTTTCCAATTACGACAACAGAAATAATAAATCACGCATTTGAAGAATTAGACGTATTTAAAAATGATGATGTATTGATATCTAGTTATTTATCAAAAGCGGGTGTTCCAAGAATTGTGTACCCAGGTCCTAGTATATTACGCCGCGAAATAAGCTATAATGATGGGTTATCTAATAATTTGTATAATTTTGTCCGCAGTGCATATTCTGCAATTAAATTTTGTGAACGAAAAGGGTTGCTTTCAGAGCGTGTAAACGTACAATGGTGGAAAACAGTCACCGGGCCATTTGCATTTGGAATATTGGTAATAATAATGGCAATAATTATATATAAATGTAGCATATTTTCAAGCGTAGCACCAATTTAGTGTTAACTAAAAAATATCAGTTAATTGTCTAAAACTTGAACCAATTAGTAAGTGTTTAATATAATTGTAACACGATTATATTAAATACATGTTCTGAACAATGCATGTTCTGATATTTAATATAAGATGGAGAAGAAACATGGCAATGAATGGGTACCAGGACGTCCAGATGAACCCGATGGCGACGATTTGCTGTGAACGGAACCATTAAAGTGAATAAAAATCCAAAAAATATACATTAAATATCCAAGATATCGATACTAATAACATAAAAACAAATATTCTGATGTTATTATGTAATATTCGATGAAAAGTGAAAATATAGGATGCATATACTGAGATTCCAGTAATGGTGATACCTCAAGAACGATTTATAGAGGCTGTAATAGATGGAAATCATAAAATTGTAACACTTTTATTAACGGATTCGCGTGTCGATCCCAGTGATATGAATAATGACGCAATTCACTGGGCAGCAGAAAATGGACATCTGGAAGTAATAAAACTCTTATTGGTGGATCTACGTGTCGATCCTGGTGATAATCATAATTCTGCAATTCGAAATGCTGCATGGAATGGACATCTTGAAGTTGTGAAGCTATTATTAAATGATCCGCGTGTCGATCCCAGTGATGAGGATAATGCTGCCATTCAAAATGCTGCATACTATGGACATCTGGAAGTGGTAAAGCTATTATTAAATGATTCGCGTGTCGATCCCAGTGATCAAAATAATGACGCAATTCACTGGGCAGCAGAAAATGGACATCTGGAAGTAATAAAACTCTTATTGGTGGATCTACGTGTCGATCCTAGTGATAATGATAATTCTGCAATTCGATGGGCTGCAAGAAATGGACATCTGGAAATTGTAAAGTTATTATTGGCGGATCCGCGTGTCGATCCTAGTGATAATGATAATGATGCAATTCAATGGGCTACAGAGTCTGGACATCTTGAAATTGTAGAACTATTATTAAAAGATTCGCGTGTCGATCCCAGTGATTATGCAATTCGATATGCTGCAGAGGCTGGACATCTTGAAATTGTAAAGTTATTATTAAAAGATTCGCGTGTCGATCCTAGTGATTGGAATAATCTTGCAATTCGATTTGCTACATACAATGGACATCTTGAAATTGTAAAATTGTTATCATCAGATCCGCGCGTATTTTTTTCATCAGAACCCTATACCAAATCTAATAACATAAAAATAAATATTCTGATGTTATTATATAAATGAATTAAAATTATTGATTTTTATAAGTATAACTACAATAATTTCGAGAAACAGTGAATATACTAGTTATACATATACGTACTTCCGGTAATGTCGATACCTCAACAATTATTTGATGCTACAGGTCGTGAACATCTTGATGCTACAAAATGTGAATATATAATAGCATATTATAATGGATGTGAAAATAAAAAACAAATCCCCTGTAAATCAATTATTAATAAATAATATAGCGAATGGTGCGTCAAATAGTTCTTCTATCATTTCGCTTGCTACAATTTCTAATAAATATGAATATTATATTAGAAATTCCCGTTTTTTAGTAAATCCTAATATACATTTCAATTGGTTTTGTAAATATGGATATACAAAATACGGTCGTTACATATTACATCGATATTCAGGGTATTTGTCACAAATGAGTCTTAATTATGCATGTATACATGGACATATAAATTGTGTGTATGAAATATTGAAAGATCCATTATCACGAATTGTCCCTCATTATTCTAATTCGTATGCATTTCAAGCTGCATCTTGGAATAATAGATATGATATTGTTAAATTATTATTGACCGATCCTCGTATAGACCCCACTGCAAATTACAATTTTGCTATCAAATATTCTGCTAGATGGGGATTTTATGATACTGTAAAGGTATTATTAGAGGATTCTCGCATTGATCCATCAATAGAACAAAATACGCCAATAAAAAATGCCGTAAAAAGTTGCAATATCGATGTGATCGGATTGTTATTGGACGATCCTCGTGTTGATGTTACTGAATCTCCATTGTCAGCATTGTATTTGTCGTGTATCGATCCGATTACTCACAATATAGCTAATTTCATTTGTAAACATCCAAATACAAACATTTCGGCCAATGACAATGAAGCATTGAAATATGCTGCTAAAAATGGATACATCGATATTGTGGAATTTTTGATAAAAGATCCAAGAATTGATATAAATGCCGGAAATGGAATTGTTTTTTATAATGCTATAGCATCTGATTGTGTCGCAATTGTTAAAATGTTGATGGACGATCCTCGATTAGAATTATCTGAAACCAATATAAAAAATGCAGTATATTCAAGCATAACAGATGGTAATATCGAGAAATTAAAGGTATTATTAAATGATCCTCGGTCTGATTGTGTCGAAATCACAAAATGGAATTTAATACATGCACTAGATTACGGATTTATTGATATAGTTGCATATTTGATGTCGGGTCCCAAAATAGATGAATCTCATATCAATGAAATAATAATTAAAAAGATTGCATTAAAAAATAGTGTGGAGATTATTGATTTGATTTTTAAACTGGAAAAATTTAGAGGACATAGATCGACAATGTTGAGATGGATGTATTACAATAATAGTGAATTGGTTGGATTTTTCCAATATTATCAATGAATACTTTGTGATAATTATTAAATAATAATGTGGTTTTGCAAATTATGTATTAAATTACAATTTTATGTTTGTAATTAACTGAGTTGGACTTTATAAATAATTTAATATATTTAATTTTCATGAAAATTAAAAGTACGCTATGCCTTCGGCTTTGCTTGATCTTAACCAAATGACCCAGTGATACATTTATAATTGTATTTAGTAATGGTATTTAGGAAGAGTGATTGCGTGATTCGGAAAATTTATTGTGGTGATAAAAATGTTCCAGCCGATACAGCTACCAAAAAATATTCGAGGGCTGGATCTAGACATGAATGTTTACAAAGAGGATTTGGAATTGCAGATGCTCAAAATCGATTAAAACGGTTAAGACCCAATAGTCTTCAAAATATAGTATATATCGGAGAAACATATGAACAAAATTTCCGTAAAAAAGGAATTCGTACACTTGCTGGCCTTCAAACTAAAATGAGAAGTTTGGGTGCAAATCAAAAACTTGATTTTTTACGGAAAATATTGGTAAAAAAGAACAAAGTGGTGGATCAAAAAGCAATAAACTCGGTTATAATGTGGCTACATAGTAATGGTGTGGGTAATTTACCAGGATGTAAAATTGTAAAAGAATAAAGTCACGTATGCGCCGTGAATCGAGATAGAGCGCTTTGCGCTCTACTCTCATGAGTAAAACAGCGCACGCTGTTTTACGAATCACGCTTGAGGAGTATGCGATATTCGCTTCGCCTTCGGCTGCGCTTCATTGCACACTCCACAACTGTAAGCCATGGTGTATTCAATTATTAGCTTGTAAAAAATAATTAATATATCATATTGATTATTTATTATGGACACAATAAATAACAGTAGCGATGTTCGCGTGCAGCAGAGCCGTAGGCGGAGCAAACGTGAACATTCGCTAGCGTGATTTCGTGAAACAGCGTACGCTGTTTCACTCATGAAGATTGGGAGCGTACGCTCCCAATCGAATCACTGCGCCCAGTGATGCGCCCAGTGACTATAATGTATATATTTAATAATGAACATTGACGTACTTCAAAATGTAGTAGATAATAATACAATTGAAAGTTATATTAAAATTAAGGATAACAAAGTCGTCACATTAGAATCTGAATTAACGCTCGGAAGTGGCGGTGAAATACCAACTGCCACCCAAATTAAAAATATTGCAGATTCCTGGAATCTTGATCCTTCTGCTGTGGTAATTGAGCTCATTTTAAACAATCCAGGCATCAGAAAATTCTACAATATAGAAGGCAATTACAATACGACCATCTATGGTAGTAAAAATGAAGAAATTGAAGGAAATCGGCTATTATCGGCATCTAAATTTGAAGATCTCGAAAAACTATTTCTAGAAGCAACCAACAACGCCGGTGTAAACATTGATACGGTCACCAATTACATCAATAATAAGAAAGCCAAAATCAAAATTGTAAAAAAACAATTGGAGGACGCAGAGCGCATTAATAAAAAATACGGAAAAGAGATAGATAATGTACAATTATCAAAATTCTCACAAATTTCAACCTTGTGGACCAAAAAAGCAACCATCAATGCCGACGCACTTGAACTATTCGATTTATTAAAATTAAATTCCGACGATTTCTTTTTTGCAATGGTACGGGTTACCAATGACAATACTAATGTTGACGACGCCTCTTCGTCTTTTTATTACAAAATCGCATCAAATGCACCCATACCTCCAAAAATATGGGAATCTGACATTGGCGATTATGATTTAATGATAAAAGGATATGCCCCCGACACTACCGATGAAACTCGAACCATTTTGTGCAAATTCCCAACGAAAGGCGCCTCAAAATCAACAATCGTTTATGATTTCGATAATATTGGCAATATTTTCAACCAAATTTTGCACAAAAATGTCATCGAGTTTGGAGATGCAAGCCCCAAACAAATTGGTGTAAAAGGAAATATAGGAATCCCTGGATTTAAACTGAATAATACCGTGTTATTTGATTTGTTAACAAATAATAAAGTAATATCACGCAAATTATATATAAATGAAATGAACGAACTGATCACGCGCAAAAAACTAAAATATTATTATTATGAATTGGATCCTCAGACAACAATATCATTTACATTATCTGAAAAAACAATTACAAATTTGACCGAGTTCCGTAATTTGGGTAGTGTCATTCCATTTTATACAGAATATATTAATATTCATATTATAAATGCACAGAACATCTCTGATATAGATTCCATGGCCAACTTTTTTAGATTAATGCTTGTTATTTATGCTGATGAATTTTCTAACATTTCTAAAAAATACAAAGAATTAGGTGTAAATATTCCAATTTCGACTCCTAAATTGAAGAAATTGAAGACAATTACTTCCACATCCAATGTAACAGATCGTAAACTAAATTTATTAAAACAAACAGATCCAATATTATTCGGAGAAGGTTATGCTGGAACTTGTCAAAAGAGTTTCCATCCAACTCCCATATCAAAATCCGAATACGACAATTTGCCAGAAGAATTTCGACTCAAATATCCAAATGATGACGATGGCAATTATTATATGTGTGAAAATCCAACATATAAATATCCTGGGCTAAAAATAGAACGCGGTACAGAAAGATTATTACCATGCTGTTACAAAAACAGTCAATATGTTAACAAGCGTCCTCTTGGTAAATATCTGGCAGGTACTTTAGAAAAAAGTACAAAAATATTGGACGCGCCTTCAAATTTGGGGATCATTGTAAACAAAAAACCGGCAGGTCGCGGAAATTATGGACTTTTACCCAAAAATGTATGGTATGTTATTAATGGAGGGAAAAATGCACCAACTAACATTGACGGCAATAGCGCTAGCGACAAATATATTCCGAAATATTTACGCAGGGGGTTGGGATCGGGACCAAATTCTTTTATTGAAGCGGTCCTTTTAGGATTAAATGGTGCACAATGGCTTCAACAGCACGATACTGACCAATTATTACAGGATTATAGAAGAAATTTGATAGGATATCAACGGTCAATGTGTGTTGTTGACAACGACACTGCAAATTTATATCAAAATAATCCCAACAAATTAATTGATTCCGAGCATTTTACAAGTGCCCTCGAAGCCAAGCTAAACTGCAGCATTTTGGTGTTTTACAAAAATGAAAAACACATCAATGGAAATATAGAATTGCCGTTTCATAAAAAAGAGTATCTTTACAAAAAATTGAGGACTCCGCTCATTTTAATATATAAACATACAACTGATTGCAAAAAAATACCATATAAATATGAATTAATTGTAAAAAACGATGGTAATGGGAGATTTACTGATGTTTCCATGATTAATAGACTCAATGCATATCGTGACAACGTTTATAAAGCATATGTTGGGGGATCAAAAATACCTGCATCGGGTGTAAATGCTGCCGCAAATATCAAATCATTGCCCCTTGTACAATACATTGACAGTAATGGAAATGCACGAGTGTTTAAATATAATTCAGAATCGAGATCAACCACCACCAATATCCCTCTTGCTCCTACCAAAAGTACCGATTTTATATATGTATACGTATCACCGGTTGCTCCATTGTATGGAGTAACATGTGAATGTATTGACAATTTAAATATCATGAATTTACCGACAATGGATCGAGTCATCGATTTCTTGGGTAAAAATAGCATCGAAATTCGCCGGCAAAATGTAGATAGAGGACGTGTATATGGTATACAAATACAAGGAGGTTTTGTCGAACAATTAGAAATTGTGTACGCATATATACCATTTTATCCAGAAAATAAATTATTGTCGCCCAATATCGAAACATATACCCAACCCAAATTCGGATATCCTGATGTAAACGATGAATTGATAGACACTAGTATTAAAAACAAACGAATTGCATACTTTTTAACAGAATTATTATTGTATTTGTATGCGGATTCTGCTGATGGCAACAAGGGAATGGATGTCGATGAATTTATGCGCGAAAAAACAACAATGATTCCGGATTACAAGTACCACGTAGATAATGTAGATCGTAAATTTACATTAAATAATGATTATTTTGATGGAGATGGACGGTTAATTATCGGGGGTAATGGGGACGTCGACGCAGCTCAAAAATTATATGACCATCTCCGATATTATTTAAAATATAAAATTTTCAAAAACCACGGAATCATTGCTCGTTACAAACAATTAAAATATATTCCGGGGTATTATGGAGTTTCATCGGATTTTGACAATTATGGTGGATCACAGATTGTATTTATGAATACTGAATCTCTCGATTATTGGAAACACGTCAATAAAAACGGAGATAGAGGATTTTTTGCGAGAGATTATCCATTGATATGGATGGATGAACCGCAATTTGTGAGAAATTGGGCATTGAATGACGGTCATCCTTTTGTTGTGCAAAATGTAAACGATGGAGATTTGGAATTAGCTGTAAAAACGTCAAAAAATGGAAATGGGGCCAGAAAATACGTTAATTTCGTGTATATGAATGAAGGACTTATGAATTTTACAAGAGAAAAGAGCGACGATTGTGTATATGTATGGGCCTACTCGAAAGAAAATTTTGGGGCAATAATTATTTAAATAATTGTTTTTGATAATTTTGATCTATCAAATTATCAAAAATACTATAAATTTACGCGCTAATTTGTTGATAAATTACTGTAGCGACGTTTATATGGATCACTGCGCTCATCGACATTTAATAATACGGATTATCGGCGCGGTATTCCTGGTATAAAGCGTCGAGGTAGCGTTTACGGTCGACGGTAGTGGGCTGGCCACCGCAATTCGAGTAAGATGGGGTGTTAGTGTAAGCATCGGGGCCGTTGTAGAGACCACAGGTGCCGCCCGAAGCTCCAGCTTTCTGAGCGTACCAGTTGGAACGGTTTGCGCCTTCAATAGTATCATAAAAAGTAGTGTTGGGAGTATGAGCCTGGAATTCTACCTGACGGAGACCGGTTTCAAGAGCCATATAGCTGGTGGGGTTGAGACCAGCATAGCCAAGACCAGCAAGACCATTGGTACCATTGGCAGCATTATGGAAACTGGGGCGACCAGAGTATGCATCATTTGCATCTTTTACAACACCCGAAGGAATATTTAAAGCATTATCAAAAATACGAGCACTCTGCATTCTGTCAGCATTTTCACCGTTAACCTGGGGATGAGCACAGCTATAGATCTGAGATGTAAGACTAATCGTAGACATTATTTATTGTAAATATAAAAAAACAGGCGATAAATGATGAGTAACACAGCATCCGCTGTTTTACTCATGAAGATTGGGAGCGTACACTCGAACAATAATGATCTATGAAATTCATCATATAATTTCTATCCGTCATTTTACGATTGCTGGCAGGAATTCCATCCGATTCAATTTGCACATCCACATCATTGCAATTAATAAACTTTAATTTCTTGTATAAATGCCCAAATAATAGTTTCATAATTACAATCGATCGATTCAAATGATAATCTGACGTACAAATTGTAATTATGGGATCAACCAAATCTTTACAAAACATACGTTTGATAATAGCTACAGAATTTTTCAAGTTTTCGACGGTAGATCGCGATTCGCCTTCAATAATGCAATGGGCAGGATCTATACCATGCTTTGTTTTCGCATATTCACACATTTTTTGTCCTTCGGATTTCCCACCACTAAATATTAAAAATGTAGTAACCTCGTATATTCCAGTAATTTCATTGTAATAAGTTTGTAAAGTGTTATTAAAATGTTGAATTGCTCGATCTACTCGGTGTTTTTGGATATTATCGTTGCTATTTCCTAGTATTATTATTATTTCCATTGATTGTTGCATATTTTTTGGATTTTTATTCACTTTAATGGCTATGTTTACAGCAGATCGCCGTCATCGAGTTTATCTGGACGTCCTGGTACCATTTTTCTTCTCCATCTTATATTTCGCAAACTCAAATGTCTGTTTGTACATATTATAAGTAATGTAACGGTCTATCTTATGAACCCTTTCCAATTTTGAATCTAACCAGGGTGACTGTACAGTATCAGTTACGACTAATACTTTACAATCTGGATCTGATTCCAGAATTTGCCCAAGTTTATACGTAACGGCAGCCATACACAGTTCAGGTGTCTGTGTGTTCACATATTTTAACGCCCATCCAGTTTGTGTAAATACGAACCGGACTCATCATTCAATGAATTGTATGCATCAACCGCTTGTTTATTTGGTTTTATAAGATCCTTCAAAACTTCATGGAACTTGTGTGTAACTCTTGATTCATTTAATTTCGACGATACTGTTTCATCTGTACATATTTTGAACGAAACTGTATACATACTCGACAATTTTTCAAACTTTTTACTTTTTCGGAAAGTTTTTATTTGGGCAGAATTGCCACTTATTACAATTTTAAATTCTGTATTTGTCGAATATGTTTCTTTTATATTTAGCGTTTTAATATCGTTTACATCCACATATTTGATGATTTTTTTACGAATATTTAAATTAATTCTGGTAATTGTCGGAATAGCGGTGGTTTTGTCTCCAAAAGTTAACAATGCGATTGTTTTATCGGAACTTTCTCCGAATGCATGCTGCATACAACTTCCTGTATAATATATATTTTCCTGGAGTCGTTGCTCATTGTGAATATGTCCAGATACAACAAATGGGTGTTTATCGTCCCATTTATCTCCAACTTCGCTTGTTGTTGTCGGATTAAAATTACATCCGTAAAATTCTTGATGTGCAAATATACAATTTGCGTCTTTCCATTCACAATCGCCCGTATTTAGAGCTTCTTCGAAACGACCCGGTGCAACATATGGACAAAATATAAATTTATGTGATCGGATTTCATGGTCAACAACATGATCAACTATTACTACATTTTCAAACTCTTTGAATGAATTGAAAGGATGTTTTTGGGTCAAAAATTGCTGATTGTTACAATAATCGTGATTTCCTACAATAACAAAAGTGGGAGCGATTTTACTGAGGCGAATTACTAAATCTGTAATTAAATTTAATGGTTCTACATGGATTTTTTCATGAGTGTGAAGTAAATCACCCAATAATACGATAAAATCAGGATTGTTAGACTGTGCACATTCTACAAGTCGTTCAGTAACATCTCGGTAGACTTCGAGATTTTTAGCCTGAAAATGTAGATCACCGATTGCTAATACTTTGACGGATGACGATGACATTGATTATTGTTCATTTGGTAAACAATAATTCATTTTATGGTATCTAGACTCCATAAAAGTGATTTTACCAGAAATTTCTACCTCAATTCCAACTCCATCTTTCCATCCAATCATCATGAGCCAAGCTTACCGTCAACTCAAAAAGGTTCAATCGACTCCAACATTTTATAATTGTATTGACCTTATCAAGGCAGAACCAAGTTTTATCCGTTATATTCCCAAAGATTATTATTGGAACGTGAATACATCCAGCCTCAAAAAGATAAAGTTTAAAAATTCTAAAAAATCCATTACTGATATCGATGCGTTTTTTAAGTGTGCTGTCAGTAATTACTGTGTGAAGTATGGTATGTATGAAAAATCTCTCTCTGAAGCTAAATCTCTCGCTGTTTTTCAATTACTATGTGATTTTATTGAATATTGTGGGTTGCACACTAACTATACAGAATGCAAATGTTGTAATGCATTGCTGGTTGATAGATTGCTTAAATATTCCGATATGAGGGGGTATGATATTGTGAAGATTACAACAACAAAGTATGGTAGAAACGGCAATACACTTCTTCATCAAGCTGCCCGCCTCGGATGTGTAGAGTCTGTCAAGGTCTTGTTAAATGCGAATTCGGATCCAAATTGTCTAAATAATATTGATGAGACACCATTGGTTGATGCTGCGTTATATGGTCATATCGAAGTAGTTAAGGTGTTATTGGACTCGGGAGCCAAGATTGACGATATTGTAATGGATTATACACAAAATTATAACAATTTGGCATATGGCATGAAAAACAAAGATATTCTAGTCAAATTATTGAAATGTGAGAAATCGAAATCGAAAGATATAATTACATGAAATATTATGATTCGTAAACATTCACATCCAACTAGATTTGTATGTATTTGTATCCTATTTAAGATACAAATATGTTATTGAATTTTAACAATCCATATTGATTAATTCACTTTATAGTCACAAGGTATATTTATATTCGAATCGAATGTAAAAATGCGTCAGCCAAATCATCTTTTTTCTTTTGTGCTCTGAAAAAATCCATCCATTTTTCGGAATCGTCGACATTTTCTAGTAATTTTTCTGTATGTAAAATTGCCGTCGCTTTTCTGCGTTTATATCCGTTTTTTTGAGTAACATTGACTGGAGGTCCCTTGTATACTCGTAATTTATGCTTTGAACTAGAATTATGTACACTAATCTCTACATTCCGATCAGACGCTCTTATCAAAAAATAAGTAGCGATTGCTGCACTCATAAATTTCATTTGTGGATTTTTAGTTGGCTGCGTTTCAATATATACTGTGGTCGTTTTTGATAATAATTCCGGAAAATTATCCAATTTCGACGCCATAAATTGCACGATTCTATGTATACCAATTGATTTTATATTGATTTTTGGGAGCATATTAAGTAATTTACCGGATTTACCGGATCGATGTCGACCACATACTTTTATAGTATCTGTATTGGTGGTTGTGTCTACAGATTCGGTATCTGCATTTATTTCCCATTTTGCGACATTTTTACATTTATGCGATTTTGCAGTAACTGCTGAACATAAATCCGGATTTATTTCCGGTAATAAACTTATATTTTGCCAATCGACAATCGTAATAGGAAATTTTGAAGATTTTTTTGTAGATTCTATTATGCAAAATGCTAAATTCCGTATACCGACGTCTATTCCGATTGTATGTGACGTATTTTTTGGAGCCATTAAATTATATGTATTCTTATCGAATGTTGTGGATGAAAAGTGAACAAATCGTTAAATCCCGTAAATACAATAATTGTAGACGGAAAGTGAAAGAATCGGAAACCCTCAATTTACTTTTCAGTTGTTATGAACATGTCACTTCAAAAACAATTTGTTAAAGCTGCAAGAAATGGACATCAGGAAGTGGTGAAACTTTTATTAAAAGATCCACGTGTTGATCCCAGTGATTGTTATAATCAGGCAATTCGATATGCTGCAATGAATGGACATCTTGAAATTGTAGAACTCTTATTAACGGATTCGCGTGTCGATCCCAGTGATGATTATAATCTTGCAATTCGATGGGCTGCAAGAAATGGACGACATCAAGTAGTAAAATTATTATTAAATGATTCTCGTGTCGATCCCAGTGATAATCAGAATGATGCAATTCAGCAGGCTGTAATGTATGGACATCTTGAAATTGTAGAACTCTTATTAAAAGATTCGCGTGTCGATCCCAGTGATGCTGATAATCTTGCAATTCGATGGGCTGCACAAAATGGAGATTATCAAGTAGTGAAACTCTTATTAGCGGATTCGCGTGTTGATCCCAGTGATGCTGATAATCTTGCAATTAAATGGGCTGCAGAAAATGGACATCTTGAAATTGTAGAACTCTTATTAAAAGATGATCGTGTCGATCCCAGTGATGTTGATAATAGAGCAATTGGATGGGCTGTAGAAAATGGACATCATGAGATTGTAAAACTCTTATTAACGGATTCGCGTGTCGATCCTAGTAATGATCATAATCTTGCAATTCGATGTGCTGCAGAGGTTGGACATCGACATCTTAACGTTGTAAAACTCTTATTAGAGGATCCGCGTGTCGATCCCAGTGATAAGGATAATTATGCAATTCGATGGGCTGCACACAATGGACATCTTGAAATTGTAAAACTTTTATTAACGGATCCGCGTGTCGATCCCGGTGGTGGAAATAATCTTGCAATTCGATGGGCTGCAAGAAAGGGACATCTGGAAGTGGTGAAACTTTTATTAAAAGATCCACGTGTTGATCCCAGTGATGATAATGATGCAATTATACTAAAAATAAAACTTAATATTCTGTTAGTACTTATGACAATTTAATTGTGTAATCAAATTGTTCGTCTATATATTTTATTAAATCTTCTATATTTTTTGAGAAAATCGTAATAATACCAACAGAATCGAATCCCCAATTATGTACTTTTTCAATATATGCACAATAATTGTCGTATACGGTTACAAAGATTTTGATGTATGCCTTATAATTGCTTTTTTTATATATTGTTCCCTTGTGACACAGTTGTCTACATATACTAATGAAATGATCCCCTCCATACATTGTTTTTATAATTGAAGAATCTTCAATATTAAAAACAGTATAAGTATCTTCATTAATAGGATTTGCCGTATGCACCAATTGTACCACCACGTAAAAATCATCATAAAATGGAACATTAATAAAAATCGGATCATAAGATTTAGATTTTTGAATTTTATGGGTCGGTGATCTCAGAGATCGTATATCGTATATTGTATTATTCGATTTTTGTAAAAGCGTCAACGGCGACATTATTATACGCAAATAACTAAAGTCACTGCGCCCAGTGATGCGCCCAGTGATGCTTAAAAAATATAATAATACAATGGTAAAAAACTCATTTGTACTATTATTGAAGAATGTTGATGTTCGAGCATTGTATAATAATATGTGTTCATCACTAAAACCGCAGA